>Ga0310695_10002710_pt1 | contig 36669 bp, 27 predicted proteins | sample RumenRJG_04DNA_FD_203882 | JGI IMG/M metagenome (GOLD analysis project Ga0310695, IMG submission 203882) | Bovine rumen microbial communities from Lethbridge, Alberta, Canada - RJG_04 (v2) (version 2) | ecosystem: Host-associated > Mammals > Digestive system > Stomach > Rumen | place: Canada... | reverse complement strand
AATTCTCCGAGGTGAAGGCTCCAAGCCCCATACGTAGTTCTCTCTTATAAGAGAACGTACTATGGGGGCTTGGGGCTTGGACCTTCACCGAGGAGCCCATGCCGAAGAAAAAGCAGGCAGAAAAGATAAAAGAGTCAGGATGTGACAAGAAGAGTCAGGATGTGTAAGGATGTGCATAGTAATCCTTTCCGATTGCTATATCTTTGCAAACGTCAAAAGGGAAGTCCCGACACCCAAAGCGTTCTTTGACATCATGTAACTCCTGCGACAGGAACTAATGAGCTACCCGCCAACCGTATGACCTTTCTGTAATCTTCGCAGGAATAGTATCCTCTTCATAAACTTTCCTAATAAGTGGTGCAAAATTAACCATAATTCAGCGATTTTCGCTAACTTTGCAGATACATTAAAGCACTTTTAGAAGATTACTAAACAAATACGATTATGAACATTTTGATTTTACAGGCTTCTCCGAGAGCCAAAGGTAACACCGCTTGGATGGCGGAAGAGTATAAGAACGCTGCCGAGGCAGCAGGTCATCAGGTAACACTGGTCAACGTGTCGCGCAAGAAGATTGCAGGCTGTCTGGCTTGCGAATACTGCCATAATAAAGGCAATGGTACCTGCATCCAGAAGGATGACATGCAGGAGCTCTACCCGCTGATGGCCGAGGCCGAGGTGCTGGTACTGGCTGCGCCTATCTATTATTTCACGCTCAACGCTCAGATCCAGGCTCCCATCCAGCGTATGTACTGCGTCAATGCTCCTGCCAAGGTGAAGAAGATGGCTCTGCTTATGTCCTCCTATTCGCCTGGTGTTTACTCTGGCGCAACAGCTGAGTACCACGACATCTGCAATTATTGGCACGCAGAAGACAGTGGTATCGTGACTGCCAAGATTGACGAGCAGAAGACCGACGAGACCAAGGCTAAGATTCAGGCTATTGTCAATAATCTGTAGATGAAGGTACGTATCACCGCAGTTCGTCAGACGGTCTATCCCGACCTGATGGCGAAATACGAAAACCCTATAGAGCATGCTTGTGACGTCACGGAGGCCCAGCAATGGATCTCCGTTGACGGCAAGCAGCCCGAAGGGATGTGTCCTTCTGCCTGGTCATCAATGCATGAGTTCGTGGAGTCGTTGGCCAAAGGGGAAGGAAACTTCTTTGACGGCTGGATGAAGAACCCGATGAGCGCAATGATTAGTTGCAACGACGGTTTCCGTCCGTTCAGTTTCTATATTGAGGCAATCGATGATTAGGGACTTCATCACCATCGACTTCGAGACGGCCAACCAGCAACCGTCAAGTGTCTGCTCCGTGGGAGTGGTCATGGTTCGTAATGGGCAAATAGTCGACACGTTCTACAGCCTCATACAGCCGGAGCCTAACTACTACAGTTACTTCTGCCAGCGGGTGCATGGCATCACACAGAGCGATACGGATGATGCCCCCGTGTTTTCAAAGGTCTGGCAGCTGTTGGAGGAAAGGATCGTTGATGTATTCTTCCCTGATATGCAGGATACAGATGACATCCGGCACAAGATAGCCGCCATTCCCTTCGTAGCCCACAATGCCCGTTTCGATGAAGGTTGCCTGAAAGCTGTTTTCCGAGTGTATCAGATGGACTATCCAGGCTACCGATTCTACGACACACTTACAGCATCCCGCCGACAATTCGGTCATTCCCTCCCCAACCATCAACTGCACACCGTTGCAGCTGCCTGCGGGTATGACCTACAACGTCATCATCACGCACTTGCTGATGCCGAAGCCTGCGCCGCGATAGCCTTATACCTCTTATAGTAAAACAAGCGCAATCAAAGATTCAACCTGTCTGCCATGTGGTGGGACACCACTCATCTCCAATGTTCGTCGTGATATTGATAACCTTGAAAGGTGCTAAGAATCCATCAAAACTTTTACTTTTGGAATAGCCAATCTACTTCGCCGGAAGGACCGTTGAGACCACAGTCTCGGGGTTTGATGTCACTGGTGGTGAATCCTGCTACCATGAGGATGCCCTTGGGCAAGTGTAAGGTTTGACGACCAGCGGGTAGTGTATATTGGTGGATGTTTACCTTTGGCATCTGTACGATACTGATAGCATTGGTGAGCAGAGGCTCTGCCTGTCCGTACTCATTGCCAGTAGCGTCAATCTCCAGTTTCGGTGCTTTTGCCCATTTGGAGTCATCATCCTTGAAGAGACCTACGAGGAGTTTCACGGGTTTGTCACTTTCAAACTCAATGGTTGTTCCTACGATGCGCGTCGTGTCACGGTTCAGTACAAGTGCTTGCAAACCGATAAGTTCAGGAGCGACAGAGTCAACGGGGGTGTCAGGACGGTTCTCGAAGATAATGGCACCTTTCTTAAGAGTGATGAGTTGAGTGTTCTTTGCGAAGAGTTTAACGCTGGCAGGTCGGGCTGGCAGGATGTTCTCATTTGCTTTCTCCACAGGGTTCTTCAGTTTAATGATATTCTCTTTGAGAGCATCGAGTTCTGCCTGATAAACCGTAGCAAGTTCCGACCATGTCTTCATCTTCCCGCCGTCGCCACCTACAGGAATACGGCGCTGGGCTGTCTGCATGGAGTTTGCATAAAGGTAGGCATCCTGTGTCGCTGCGCTCAGTATGTTCCACCAGTTCTGACTCAGTTCCATATACTGAACGGCTTTATCCAGATACTTGATATCCTGTGACCATTTGTAGTTCAGAACTTGTTGGGCTGCTAAGACCTTCAATCGGAAGGCGGCTGCGAACATCCGATAGTATTTCATATCTTTCCTGACACGCTCAAACTCATCAGCATGACGTGTCGGATTTGCTACTAAGAGGTCGACAGCATGTTCTGCCTCGATGCCATGTTGTGCACATTGTTCCACGATGTCTAATGGCAGTTCACCTGTATGCGGAAGGTGTTTCCATTCTTTCTCCACATATTCAATGAGTTTCTCTCCTTCCGGTCCGCAACTCTCATAGAAACCGGGATAGATGGTGTATTTGTAAGGATTCACCAATTCTCCCATTGTCATACCGAGCAGCAAAGTCTGTCGGTTACCTTCCGTGATGCCAAAGCGACGTAATAGCTTAGGTGCGATCTCACCGACCTCGTCATAGGCTCTTAGCAATTGTCCCGCAGATATAGTATCAATGCCATAGTAGTCAGCAAGTTGCTTTTTCCAGTATGTCTGGTCAGCACCTCTTTCACAGTTCCAGGCATAACGTCCCCAAGCCCGGTACCACATCCAGTCTCGGTCTATTTGTAACAGCCGGCGACCATCCTGTAGCTTATCGGCAGTATAGGGCCAGTCCCAGTAACTTGCCTGGGGATAGAGATGTAGTCCCTTGGAATGATGTACACGATGCATCGCCTGCACTGCTTTCTGTGTGAAGGCAGGTGATGACCATCTCCATGGTTCCAGATTGGCAAGGATATGTACATTGTCTATGTGAATGGGAGCTGCGGCGGCAAGCATACGGTGTGTCTCCCCCCATGGACCACCTGGTTCATAGGTTGTCAGACTCTCTCCCGTATATTTGTTCATCGTATAGATATTGGGGTAGAGTGGGAGTGATGCCTTCAGTACGGCAGGACCGTCGGTGTCATGGTTACGCAGGATGATGGGTGGCGTGTCTGTGCGTCCTGAAGCCTTCAGTCCGTCCTTGATACCCGGAATCACGGTCTCTGTCATCCATTTTATGTCTGTGTCAATGCCAGACATTGCCTCACCCAGACAGACGAGGAATCCTACTCTTGGATATTTCTCAACGAAGGCTGCTATAGACTTACGGGTATAGTCTGCTATCAGGGGAGTGATAGGGCGGTTACGGTCTTGGGTCTTCAGTCCATAATGGTCTGCAAAGGGTTTGCTCAGGATAATATTGTAGAACATCTGTATGACACGGATGCCACGGCGGTCAGCCTCGTCGACGAGGAAACCGAACATCTCCTGGTTTTTCTGCATAGTGGCATCGTCCACCTCAGGAGCAAAAGGATAGTCCTTGAGTTTCACCAGTGAGGCAAAAGGGTGTCCGTTCCAGAGATACACCGTATTCATGTTGTTCTCTGCGAGTAGGTCAAGGTAGCGTATCCAGAGTTGTTTGTCATAAAACCAAGGGAAGTTCTCTGGTGTATAGGGGTACTCATAAACCCGATGTCCTGGCAGGTAGACCGTTTTCTGTAGTCCGACACAGGCTCCACGCAGTTTCATCTGTGGTACTTCATGGATAGTTGCCAGTTGGCTGAGTGTCGGGTCTTCTTGCAGTAATTCCAACAGTTTGTTAACACCGTAGATGGCACCAGCGCCATCATTACCGATTACTCGTACTTTCTTTCCTTTACGTACCAAAGTGAATCCTTCAGCCTCGCCATTACTGTCAATCTCGATGGAGACATGCTGCTTACCTTCCTTACCATTTAATAAGGTGGCTGCGTAACTTGTCTGTGGAGTAACGTTTTTTACGTATACTTTACCATAGGCAACGTGAGACGTCAGTATGCACAGCGCACAGATTATTTTCTTGATCATAGACTAATTTTTATTTCTTTATTTGCGGGAATACTTATTTGTTGATCACCAATGATGAGTGTCCCATGTCCTCCATCACTCTGCACGGAGATCTCATGGGTATTCATCTTCACGTGAATCTTTCCAAACGGTGTGGGAACATCACCTTCCATCCACTTCAGTCCGCCAAGTGCAGGATGTACCTCATATTCCTCATAACCGGGTTTTGTTGGTCTCACACCGAGGAAATACTTTCCTATTAAGTAGATAGGACTGGCTCCCCATGCATGGCATAAACTCTTTCCGTATGGTCTGCCATACATGGCTAGATGTTGCGCTCCTTTTTCTTCTGGATTATATTTCTCCCAGAACGAGGTAGCACCTTCACGGAGCATACCACCCCAATAGGCTTTCATCTCTTGCAGGACTTGTTCTTGCAAACCGTCTATGCAGAGTGTTTCCAGTTCGTAGAAACGCATATATGGTGTTGTGATGGGGTCGATGACAGGGTTCAGCATCACGCTTTGCATAATCTCATGACGCTCCTCCTCATAGGCTAAACCGTAGAGGATGGCAAACATGTTGGCGAATTTGGTAATCTGCTTATTGATCTTACCGTCCTCAATAGCATGATAATATGCTTTCTGCTCATAGCTCCAGAAGGTCTGTTTTATCTTGTTGCGCAGAGATTCTGACTTCACACGGTAGTCCGTTTTGATATTCAGGAGTTTAGAGCAGACCGCCATCGTCTCCATCGCCTTCATGAGCAGAATCTGTTCGAAGCACAGCGTACCACGTTTGTGCATAGGGAAGTCCACCCAGTCTACGAAGATCCAGTCATCAGCTTGTCCTTCTGCCATACCATCCTCGTTCAGTCGTCCTTCGACATAATCCATGAGTGTCACCATCCGGGGCCACATCTCACGGACGAAAGCAATATCTGCCGTATACAGATAGTAGTCATAAATGGACTTAAACCAGTAGAATGTGTAGTCCATGATGGTATTGACATGCGCAGTCACAGGGTCTTTCCCTCGTAACTGACGGATGGTACGTTTCACACATTCAGTGTCGAAACGGAGGTAATAGTTCATCAGGTACGACTGTATGGCATCGCCACTCCATGTCCAGCGGTCACGCTTGATACCGTCCATGAAGAACTCACGAGTAGTAAGGTCCATGGTATAGGCTGCCACGTCCCAGATATGGTTAAGCTCCTCATCGGAGCAGCGGAAAGACCCACTTCTTTCTGTATCAAACGGTGCGTATTCGTAGTCCATCAAGACCTCTTCAAAAGAGCTGTCAGGCTCTTTCTCTATATAGACATATCGGAATGCCTTGCTGTCTAGCTTCCCTCCCTCGGAAAGTATGTCCAGGGTCTCACAATGTTCTTTGTCCAATGCCTCTTCAGCACTTTCTCCATAATAGATATGGATACGCCCTTTCAGTCCTTTTACTTTCAAATAACCAAAAGTCTCCTTTCCGAAATCATACAGACCGTCTTTCTCTCTGACAGGTCGTTGTTCTTTGGTGATTAAGTGATAAGAGGATGGAGGTGTCTCCATGCTGTTGAAATTCCAGGATGCTGCTGGTACGTAAATACCTGAGCCATGAGCGACACCATTCTCGTCAATCCATATCTTATCTTCATAGGTGGCTAGCCATGTAGCGTCAGTATGAATGGTCTTACCTTCAATAAAAAGGGCTGGAGGGGTACTCTGATTCCAGACCTTGAGGTTGAGTTTATGCTTACCTTGTGGTATCGTGAAAGTCCGGGGTTGCCCGAACTGCAACTTACCGTCCAGCATGAGATTGAACTGTCCCTCACAGGCAATGGTAATCATCTCCTCCTGTTCCAGCTCAACCTTACGGGAAAATTCCACTGTGACATAATGGGAGTCCTGTTTCCAGAAAGGAGGAAACATAGCACCGCGTTCCGTACGTCGGTTATTGAAGATGTTGCCCAGCCATATCTCAAAGTCGCCGGGATACCATATCCATGTAGCTTTATTTCTTTCCTGCATGATTCTTGATTTGCTCATTTACCTGTGGTCCGTTATTCTCCCATACGTTACCGGGACCATTGGCATTCTTCAGGAATTTCTCTGAAGGTGTCCAATTGTCACGTAAGGTGATGTTCGACGATCCTTCGTCGGTATAGAGATAGAACCAGTGATTGGGGGCGTGTACATAAGATGGGGTGGCAATGTCCCGTACCACATTCTCGCTGATTATGGTACCGGGTTGGTTGCCTAAGGTGTAGATGCCGGCACAGTCATACATGTGTTGGGCATACTGATAAATAAGGTTTGCATGAACCTTATTATCCTTCATACATACTAAGTCGCGGTTCCACCCCCAGCCGAGGGAGATGCCTGTATAGGAGACATCGTGAATCGTGTTGTGGTCAATGGTGATGCCTGATACATAACCGGCACAGATGGCGACACACCCCCAGTCCTCATTGGTGACATCGTAGAACTCTGATTGCTCGACAGTCTGTCCTGTGCATACCTCACGGAAGTCTGTAGGCTGATAGGGTAGGTGGGTCTCTAATCCTTCTGGTGAGAAAGAGCCACAGACATAACCGTTCATGGCGATATCGGTGAACGTACAGCTCGTCGTTGTTCCACGACGGCATCCGATGACATAGTCCAGACCAGAACCTCCCAGGTGTTTGAAACAACATCCGTTGAAGTTGATATTCTCTGTATAACGCAACTCGACAGCGGCATCGGCTCGTCCCAGCCATCCTTGGTTGTCCAGTTTGTGATTGTTCGGACGGTCAATCTGCGGACGCAATTTATATGCCTCAGTCAGATACATACCTGCCTGAAGAGGGACATGTCCTTTCTCTGAGGGACGCATCCAAGAGGTGTGAGAGAACTGGATGCCTTTCACGGTGATGTTGCGTACAGGATGCTCTGCTGTACCGATAAACTCTACCAATGTCTCCAGTACAGGGACTATAGCCTTCTGGATGGTCTCTCCGGCGTGTGGCATATAGTAGAGCTTGTGCTCACGGACATCATGATACCACTCTCCTGGTTCATCAAGCAATTCTTTGGCATTTGTCAGATAGAAAGGAGAGGGGTGTCCTGTGTTGGGAGTCATCGGTGATGGCCAAGGATGCTCAAACTGTAACTTTGCCTCTGGGTTGTGGAAACGGATGGCGGCGGAGTCTCCTTGTATAGCGATATGCTTAATGCGTAAGTTGGAGGTACACCACATCTCGTGAAGTACCATTTCGGCATAGGGAGCCTTCAGTATCTTCTCCACTGCTTTCCTGGGAACCCAAAGAATATGATTCTTTTTATCGTATGTCCGAATACGGCTCATCTGTTCAAAGTCACTGACATCACGTGCTCTTGTCGCTTTCTTGCCGTTCACCCATAACTGACGGAAGTCGATAGGATATCCGTTGAAGTCGGGAACGTCAGCCACCAGCAATTTCCCTTGCCGTTTCCATTGGGTAATCTCCATACCGCCACTAATAACCGCATTCTCTCCTTGGATAGTCAGTCCACTGTCTTCTGGACGGAGTCTGAGGGGCTCATAGAGATAATAGGTTCCATCCAGAAGGTGGATGGTCACCTCGGAAACTTGTCCCTTCCGTCGCATCTCACGAGCCTTGCGGATAGCGTCAGTAAGCGAAGAGTCGGGAGTGATACGAATTTCTGCCGCATGAGTGTTCATGCAGCAGAGAAGCGTGATGATGCCGAGTATCTTTCTCATGATGTTATCGGGCTAAGTTCAACCATAGGCTCATATCCTGAATACCACGGTTATCCCAGGCATAGTAGGGGATGAGGCGTATCTGTACTTTTTGGCTTGCAGCCTTTGATAACTCCCGGTAGAGTGTCTGGTTGTCCCAGTTCTTATTGTTAATGAGAAGGGCATCACCTTCAAGTGCGGTGAAGGAATGACCACCGATGGTCATCGGTACCTCCTTGAACTGGATATCTGCAGGTAAGGCAATATCGTTGATGCGATAGTCTCCTTGTATGTCCTGTCCTTCCAGACAATAGACGATAGGTCCGCGCATGACGGCAATCTGGTTCTTTGCCTCCTCCACCAATGGGTTTGCCTCAACAAGACGGGGACGCATATCGAGGTTCATCTCAATGACATCACCCTTTTTCCATTTACGGGTGATACGTAGGCCGGCATCCTCCCCATTCACCTTCACGCTGTATTTGTCGCACCAGTTCGGTTGATGCAGTATGATGGTCTGCAGGTTCTTCGCTTTCTTAATGGTGAGGGTGACCTTACCATCCCATGGATAGTTCGTGACTTGTTCTACTTCCAACTCATTGGTCTTCAAGACATTCTGTCCATAAAGGTTGACATAGAGTGTCTGTCCGTTGACGGCATAAGCATATTCCTGTGCCTGGCAGAGTGTACGGAGAGTATTAGGAGGACAGCAGAAACAGGTAATGTAATGCTGGCGATGCTTGGGCCAGCGCATGGTATAGGGGAACTCCTTGGTGCGTCTCAGAGCCTCGGTATAGAAGAAATCCTTACCGTCTAAGGAGATGCCGGAGAGAATACCATTATAGAGCTCGTTCTCAATATTGTCGATGTATTTGGCATCACCTGTTGTCTGGAACAAACGCCATGAGAACAGCATCATTCCGATTTGGGCACATATCTCGTTGTGGGCAGCCTCCTGTGGCAACTGGAACTGTCTGCCGTATGCCTGATGAATCTGCTGGATAGAAGGCTGGTTGTATGTGGTGCCGTCAGGTGACACACCATCGTAGAGGGCACCGCATCCTCCCATGATATAGATCTTATGCTGGATGATATCGTCCCAGATCGCCGAGAGATTCTTCATCAGCTGTGCCTCTCCCGTCTCCGCATAGAGGTCGGCGACACCGGCATACAGGTAATTAGCACGTACGGCATGTCCCATTGCCTCATACTGGTCACGGAACTTATGGCGGTCCTGGTTATGGTCCTCACCATTCTTCACACTGTCACGAATGGCGATAAGTCCTTTGGCAAGGGTGAGATATTTGTTGTCACCTGTCTCACGATACATCTCAGCGGCACCCATATAGTGGCTGGGGCAGATAGCATTGCGTGACAGCTCTGCCGCATCATTGGTCAGGAAGTTATAAAGGAAGTCGGCTGCTTTCTTACCGCAATTGAATAAGGTGCTCTTACCTGTGGCACGTTTATGGACAATACCAGCAGTGATGAGGTGACCGAGGTTGTAGGTTTCAAAATTAAGACGGGAGGCAAAGGCATGCTTCTGGTCTTTACCAATCTCGATACCTGCGGCATTCTCCGTCATGGCATGAGTGTCAATGCCGGCGTTACGCTCACTGATAACCACTGGTGTATGGATATAACCATCGGCACGTTGTGCTAATGCTACCTGCTCAATGAACTGATCCATCAGGGCATCGAGTTTCGGATCTTTGGTAATGGCATAGACGGTAGCACATGCCTCCAGCCATTTGTACATATCTCCATCGTGGAAGGGAGGACCATGGTGCTTACCTTTGACAGTGCCAGCAGCAACCTCAAAATTGCGGAAGCCATTACTGCCATGCAGTCCCATATCGTCGATGATCTCCCATGGGGTATTCCAAGTGTCCCACATCGACCAGATACCAGTGGTGGAGAGCATATTGAAACGGTCGCCCCAGAAACCACCGGTCCATTTGACGGCTCCCAATGGCGTGTTGGTCATCATTGCCTGTTGACTGTGACTCATGTCGGTGAGTCCGCCTTGCGCCATTGCTGTGGTGGCGCAACCTATCATCGTTGCGATTAGTATTCTTCTCATAACTGTCCTCCTCTTGCCTTTACTCGTTTGTACCATTCCTCACGCTCTTTGGTTAAGTCGTACCCCCGTTTGGTGAGATAGTTGTTGATACGACCTTTATATTTTCCGAACACCTCGTGTTTCTTCTTCGAACTCTCTGCGTCGATGGCAAGTTCACGAGCCTCTATCAGCCAAGCCATAATCTGTTGTTTCTCCTCGTCCTTCAGGGTTGGAATCATGTCACACTGTGCCTCATAGGTCACCTTCACCACGTTGAAGGTCATCACGTCCTTCACCCGGTCGATATGATGAGGCTTCAGGTACATCGACAGGTCGGCAAGGAAGCCGAAGTGTGAGCGGTAGAGCTTAGAGTCGCATTGTGCCTCAGCGAGTTTCTTGTCAGTCTTCTTGACAGAGTCACGCTCCGCATAGATGTCGTTAAGTTTGAAATAACGGTTGGCAATGATATTGACAACGTTCCGTCCCATGGGAGTCCATGTGATACCCAGCTCGTCGGTGGCTTTCTGTGAGCGGTTGATGATGGTCTGCACATACTCTGGGTCACGTCCCTCGCTGTTCAGTTTGACTTCAGCCTCAGGGTAGGAGTTGAAAGTCTTCTTCAGCGTGTACACATTCGCTCCGTAGTTCATCTTTACGTTGCGGACCATCTTCACGTCACGGCTCCTTTCCACAAACAGCCACCCCTTCCAGTTCATCTCGTCAAGGGTCTGTTTGATGAGCGGCAGGTTGATAGCAGGGTCCTTGCTGAGCCATACGCTGTCTGTATTGGAGGCATGGATGGCACAGATGTTCTTGGCTCCCAGCTTCTTCATGTCCTTGACGATATCCCAGCCATTCTCCAGGATTGTCTGCCATTTGTAGAAGATGGCGATGCCGTCACTCTTAATCTCTTTCAACAGTTTCAGATTGCCGGCAGCATCCAGCGGGGTGTCGATACCTACCACCTTTCCGCGGCTCTTCGCAGCCTCTCCAATCGCATGCAGCCGTTTGACAATCTCTTTTCTTTTCGCTTTGTCGGAAGTCCACTCGTTACCACATCCGCCCAAGGGGAGGAACGCTACTTTGACGTTACCCATCTTGTCCATGGTGTCGAAACAGTCACCCATGAGTGCCAGGTAATTGTCACGCTTGGTAAGGTCCTGTCCGTAGAATCCACTCATAGCGATGGCTCCAATACGGATGCCGAGACTGTCGGCGACAAACTTAAAGCGGGCGGCATCCTTAGCATTGCGCATCTTGTTGTCAAACATTTCCCGTTTGCCAAGACCGCCCATATCCATTTCCACACCGTCACAGCCTAAGTCTTTGGCTAATTGGAACTCACCGAGTTTCTGGCGTTTCAGCACCATCCAGTCGCAGACACCGACTTGATATTGCTCTTGTGCCATGATAGTAACTGACCATGGCATACCGCATGTCAGTACTGATAAAAGAAAAATACGTAGTTTGCTCATATCTGATAATCGTTTTCCTATTTTGATACTGACGACTGGCAGATAGTGACATAGATACGCATCTCCAGCTCTTTCTTTTCTCTAGCGGAAAGAGGTGGGAGAAGAGGAATGTAAGAATAAGTGATTTTTTCCTTGTTGTTTTTGACTTTTCCTGCCATTATCGTCGTTTTATTATAAGACGTAATAATGGCAGTCGTGTAACCAATCGGCGAGGGATGCTTTTACACAGCCTGCTCTATCTCTCCAGCGTATTCTCTCAGACGGCTGATACTGCGGTGCATCAGATTCCTCACACTCTGGTAATTGATGCCCATGATACGGCAGATGTCCTCGTATTTCCGTTGCTCAATATAGTAGAGGTTGATAATCTGGCGCTGACGGGGTGACAGCTTCTCGAAATATTTCTCCACATTGTCGGTGAGTTTCTGCTGCTTCTCCATCTTCTCATGGTAATACTCCTCATACTCGGCGACCGTCTGCATATTGGTGTCGGTGATCTCGTCCTCTGTCATCTTGCTGTTTTTCCTGAACTCATCATGGATGCGGTTACGCAGGGAGATGAACAGGTAGTTGTCGACATTGTCGATAGGACCCAGGTTGTCTTTCCTGGTATAAAGCTTCACGAAGACATCATGAATACAGTCTTTCAGCATCTCTCGATTCGACGTGAAGCGGGAACCGAAAGCGAATAATTGGTCGATATGCTTGTTATAGAGCTGTGAGAAGTCTATCATTTTAGTAGTTTGTATTTGAAAGTAGTTGTTTGTCACTTGCAAAAGTAACAATATATTTTGTAAATCAACAACAAAACGTCCGTCTTTTTCTTATTTTTTTATTTTTTAATACAACTTACTTTTGAATAGAACGGAGCCAGTAGAGTTGGTTTCCTTTGTCACTGTCAGGGCGGAAGGTGTTTTGCAGACGAGCCCCTTTCTGCAGAAGGGTGATGTCACCTGTCTTCATGTCAATGGCATAGACATGGTATTTCCCACTGGTGACGGGCAGGCTGCCCTCCTGCGTCTTCGTATAGACGAGATAGCCCTTCCGTGGGTCACCGATGGCGAGACATCCCTCTGCGTCCACAACCTTCATCTGGCAGACATCCTGCAGGAGTTGAGAGGTGAGAGGTAAGAGGTGAGAGGTGAGAGGAATGTTGGGGAGTGAGCCTCCTGCCAGTAATATCGCCCAGCCATAGGTGGGATATTGCTGGGAGAAGAAGGTGACCGCCTTCTCCGGGTAGCGGGTGCGGTATTCCATGACGGATTTGTAGGCTTCCTCAAACCCCGTCTTTCCCACCTTGAACTTACGCATCCACTGGCGCGGAGCCATGTTGCGACCTCCCTCTGGTGCCCATAGTCCTTGGGTGTTGTAGTGCCAGTAGCGGATGTCGATGATGTCCACCACTTTCCGCAGTTCCGGGTCTGCAAGGATGCTGTCCTGTACGTCCTTCGTGCAACTGAGGGCTATCAGTGGGTGGCATCCTGTCTCTGCCTCCCATTCTGCGACGGTTTTCAGCCAGAAACGGGTGAAGTGCAGTGGACCAGTGTACTCCGCACTGATGGAGTGAATCACGTTAGGCTGGTCCTTGGTCTGGTCGAGGCACATGCGGATATACTGTCGGTGGAGTGGTTGGAGGATGGGGTTCTGCTCGTTATAGAACTGCTCTGCCATGAAGATACGCTTGTCACCGGCAAAGGGAACGGGCTCCGGGAAGTCTGTCCCGTTGATGTTGTTGACGGGTCGCCAGGGGCAGTCTACCCAGTGGGCACCAGCCTCCAGGATATTATGCTGGAAATAATGCTCGTTGAAGAGTAGGATATTCTGTTGGGCAGCTTTCTGTGCGAACTCATTCAACCTGCCCCAATACCAGCGGTTGGGTTTGGACAGGTCGTAGCGTGACAGACCGTCCCATGCCGTTCCCTCACCCGAGCGGCTGAACGGCTGCTCGTAGAAGGGTGCCCATACGTCACCATCGGCACGGCGGATGCGCTCATGGTCTGTACGGCGTAGGTCATACCATAGTCCGTAGTTATGGTACAGCAAACTGTAATGCTGGTCGGAAAGGTAGTTGACCACCGAGTCGATACGGTCTGTCCATCCGAGTCCTTCCCGTCCTGGGACAAAGCGGGTGATGGCGGGTTTCGCACCATGCTCCACGAAATTGTCTTTTACTCTTCCGCTCCACCAAGGGATAGCATATTGATTGCCTGTCAGAAGCATACCGTCTACGGCAAGGTGTCCGTTGATGATGGAGTATGCCTTGGCGGTTGGAGTGCTTTGGGGATGTTCCTGATGATCCGTCAACGCATGACGGCTGTGATTAGCAGAACCGTCCACAGGGAGGAAGGGAATGCTGTCCTGCCACATCTCCAAGGTGAGTCTGGGCTGTGTCAGCGACTCGTTAGCCATCTTCATCGCCTGCTCTACCGTAGGTGAACTGCTGGCATCGGTGGGTCGGGGGAGGATATACGGCTCGAAGGGCAGTTTCCCTAACCGTTTCTCCAACTGTGCATAGAACAGACTGCGGGGTGTCACATGGTCGTTGCTGCTGGTCCATTCGCCATTGCCGGTCAGGGTTCCCCAGCAGCCATGTCCGCTGCAGCGGTTGTCTGTATCGGGGGAATAGCAATAGAGGGTGGAGGCGGTACACTGCCACAGCATCGAGTTGGCGGTGTTCCATCCTGTACCAAACTGGAACTGCTCCAGGTTGGCAAAACGGATATCGCTGCCGTCGATATTGACGATGTCGAAGAGCAGACCTGCTGCCCATGAGCCGATGCTGCCACTGAATCCCAGAGACTCCTCGCCCTCGCATTGTACAAAGGCGTTAGGTCCTGCCGCACAGTAGCCTGCTGCGAAGTCGTGGATGCCCTGTCGGGAGATGCAACGCTGGAAGAGGGTCTGCTGTCCGCGGGTCAGGTATACCTGTCTGCGCCATCCTCCTATCTCTGAGACGGGCTGGTGGGCAAGACAGTCTTCTATCGTGATACGACTGGTCTGCTTCTGCAAATTGACGGCTGAACCGGCAAGGTGTTGGAAAACGACTCTGCGTACCCAGCTGTCACGGACATGGTTCATGAAGATACCATCCCAGCAGTGGTCTTCATCCTTGGCATTCCATGTGGCATGCTCAGAGTCAATGGTCAGGTTCTCCACACCACATTCCGTCAATTCCCCATCGTGGTGAGTCTTGACAACCGTTGCCCCTCCGTATTTCTGGGAGAGGGTGGTGGTGATGGGGGCATCAATGGTAATCGTCGTTCCATTGATGGCGGTGATGATACGGTCCCAGGTGATGTCAATATCTGTTGCCTTCCAACCGGTATAGTCGAGACCGCCACCAAAGTCATTCATCTTCAGCGACGCTATCCATCCTGTGCTACTGGGACGTAGGATGTTGATACGAGTGCCCACTTGCAGTCCTTTCACCGACTTCAACGTGAGTTGCTTACTTCCTGCAGCCACCTTCTCGTCAGTGACGGCAATCGGGTCCCCCTCTGTCGTGCTCCCCCTACCTTCTATATAGATGGCGGCACCACGGTCAGCACCAGTCTTCAGGATGACGGTCTTCTGTTTGTCGGCACCTCTCAGCACCACACCGGATGTCGTCATGCGTATCGCTTTGCTGATCTTGAACACACCCACGCCAAGCAGTACACAGCCCCGATAACCGTTCTGGTCGGGCTTCTGTCGTGCCACTTCGTCAATAGCCTGCTGGATGAGAGCCGAGCAGTCGCCCTCCTGCCATGCCACGAAGATACTGACTGGGACAGCGGGAATAGCTTTCTCAGACGCATGGTAGCCACAAGTGGAATAATCCATGGGGATATACACTTCCTTCTTGGGCTTGGGTGCGGCAGACAGGTTTACTGTCACGAAAAAAGCAATAAGCAAAGTCGTTAAGCGTAAGATATGTTTCTTGTTCATTTTTGATGTTGTTTTAGCAATCGTTACTGCAAAGGTACAAAATTTCGATTAAACGAGAACAAAAGGAATCTATTTCTTTTGTCGAGTGTGAGAAATTTATTTAATAAGTGAGCAAAAAACCAAGAGAATCTTGAGTTTTTTCGAGCAGGCATGCTCCGGGATGATGGGTAGTACCTATGTAATCGATGTGAAGAGCCGTCCTTCGCTGTCTTTTGAAGCATCCTAATCGCTTGCCGACTCCAGTCAACAGACCTGTCGACTCCAGTCGACAACCTTGCTGACTCCAGTCGACAGACCTGCTGACTCCATGTCAACCGATAAAAAATCGGATGCACCTTTACGATGCATCCGATGGCTATTATAGGGTAGTGGGGATTACTCAGCGAGTGGGTCGAAGGTACCTGAAGATTATCTTAAACGGGAATACCAGTGCGCATGACTTCTCGAAAAATAGGAGAATCTTCATTATTCTCCAACAATATAGGTTCAATAAGCAGGCTCACTTGGTCAACGTCATGATTAAGACTTTTTGCCCATTCAAACCATTTCCCCTCTTCTATTTTGGGCACTATAACTGCTACATCTATATCACTCCATTGATTGGGATGGCCTTTAGAATAAGAACCAAACATCAAAACTTTCGTTCCGTCTGCGAAACGAGGAGCAATGATGGATTTATATTTACGCACGAGGTCTAAGGCTTCACTTTTTCCGAGTATTTTTGGAGTATCCATGAGTACAAAAGGTTAGTATTATCTATTATTGTTTCCATCTGCAAAGATAGGAAGAATTTGGGAATATTCCAAATAATTGCAAAGAAATCGGATGCACCTTTACGATGCATCCGATTGATATAGTAAGGGAATATCGTCGTGTGGTATTACAATCAGAAAATCGAATCGATTATTTTATCAACGATTTCATCAAAATATGTCTGTTTAATGCTGCCAAGTCGGCGTACAACATCTCGTTCAATGTAGCCTGAGATAATCTGGCACTTTACTATACTGGGCTTTACAAATTTATGACCGATAATCATTTCATCGGTCAAAGGATATGAGTACTGCATATTAATAGTGTCATTCGATGTAATCAAAACGAGATAAAGCATTCCATCCTCATCTTCCTGTAGTTGGTCGTTGGAAACAATAATAGCAGGATGAGGTTTAAACGTGCCGTCAGGAAAAAGAAAACTAACTTCTACGATATCCTTTTGATGGTATTTCATAAATAGCGAGCAATAAGGTGCGACATAGATTTCTTAGAGTTGTTGAGGACAACATCTCTTAATTCGCGGTGTGCCTTCAATTCTTCTCTTGTTGGTTCTGGAGTCTTTACCTCTTGCTTATAAAACAATCCTGTAGCAAGCAAGGATGCTAATTTGCGTCTTGCCAATGCGTTGCTCTTATCGTATGTTAATGTAATAGTACACATATTTTAATATTAATAAGTTTCCATCTGCAAAGATATGAAGATTTTGTGAATCTTCCAAATAAAACAATAAAAAGATATTGGTGACGTGTCTTTCCAGCAAATATGCCTAACATTATTGTGTGAGATGCCTTCAGTCGAGTATGAAGATGCCTTCTGTAGGGGTAACAGGATAAGGGTATAGGGGTGTTAGGTACGTCCTTCGAGGGAGTTAGAAGCATCCTTTCAACCGTTTGCCTATAGCCAAACGACTGAACGGCTCCAGCCAATCAACTGAACGCCTATAGCCAAAAGCAAACCACTCAAAAAACAGTCGCTGTCTGGGTAGGGAGATGGTAGTAGGGTGGTAGTGCGATAATTTCAATCCCACTACCCGTCTGCACCCTTTGTACATCGGCATTTGAGCCATTTGGGTAGTGCGATAGGGGGATTATTTTTTTTTTGTAGCAGGATTGTAGCACCATTGTAGTAGGATAAATCACAATCGTGCTACAGGCTCTTCCCTTTATTTATCGGCATTTCAGCCACATTGTAGCAGGGATAGCAGGATTAAGCAGTGGATATATAAAAATCGGATGCACCTTTACGATGCATCCGATTGAGAGATATGTGTTTCTTGATTACTCTGCGAGTGGGTCGTTACTATCATCCAAGGGATCGAAAGTGCCATTTGCACCAGAAGCCTTATTGTTCTCCCAACCAATAGTCTGGAGAAGACGTGCATCATTACGATTCTGAGCACCCAATGACAATCCGAGGAAATAGTACTTAGCAAAGAAATGAGGATTCTGTGCAACGTGATTGACATATCCATCACCACCCTTGTCTGCACGCTTCAGGTATTCCTGATACCATGCTTTCAAAACTTCTTGTTGGTCTGTCAGATCTTTACGCAGATCCATAGCAGCACAACGAGCGATATTGCCACGTAAAAGAGGATCATCTTGGTAAGTCTCACCACCAGTACCATAGGTTGTAGCGTAGTAATCACTTACACGGAATTCCATACGTTCACGACGTTGCCCATTGAGTGGAGTGATACCTAACCAAGTGCAGGTGTTTCCGCCCCATCCGGAAAGTCTCCATGAAGAAGGTGCTCCCTCAACCGTACTAATCTCAGAACCACCATCAAATAGCATCCAGCGGCGCAAGTCGTCAAAACGCTTACCCTCATAAGCAAGTTCAATCATACGCTCATACAGAATAGCACTCATACATGCTGGTTGGTTGCTAGTCAGATTAGCTTGTAGTCCATAGTTGTTATCTGCAGTATAACCAACACGCTCACGAATCTGTTTCAAATAGTTAACTGCTTCGTCCATATGACCAGCCATACATGCAGCCTCTGCAAGATTCAACAGCACCTCTGCGTAACGGATTTCCATATAAGGAGCACCTGAATAGGTGAAAGCACCATTGGAGGCTCCAGCGTCATAAGAGTACATGGGAGAGTTGACATCAAGGTCATCTGTACGTTTACGTACATAAATACCCCTTACACTACTCAACAGGTTGTCAGCACCATATCGGGTTCCCTTTTCAGGGTCGATTTGCTCATCGTTACTGGTGTACCAAACATAGTTCCACAATTCATAGTTAGGACCATCCTTTGGGTTCAAATTTTGACCACCTTGACTAGCATCACCATTATACGCCCAACGAACACCGGGGAATGCAAAGGTACGATAGAAACGTGGGTCACGATTCATAAACGGATAATCGTGTGGAGCATCATAATCAGATGATTTCTCCAATAAGGTGTAAGTCTCTGCAGGCTGATAAACATCAGTACCAGAGAGTCGCTTAGGCAACTTTCCGTCCTTCATGGGGAACAAGTCAACAAGCATAGAGGAAGCCTCCTGTCCAGAACCAGCACGCAGTTGTGTGTTGATAGGACGGATAAAGCGCTCCCACTGGTTGTTGTAACCCTCGTCTTGAGAACCATCAATCGTGTTATGAAGTGTCACAAAGACAGCCTCGGAACTCTTGCGCATGGCGAACATGTGGGCAAATGACGAAGCGTTCACGTCATCAGCCTCTTTGTACAGGCCATAGCCGCAAGCATTAATCTTTTCAAGGTCTGCTTTCATCTCTGTATAAGCAGTTGTCCAACGGCTCTCATCGTTGCTGCGATTGAACAAAGGACTTGCCCATAAAACCAGGACACGACCTTTCAGAGCAAGTGCAGTACCCGTTGTTACACGTCCCCATTCAGACTCCTTCCAACCGCCATTCATTGTTGCTTCTGCAAGATAATCAGCGGCTAACTCTAAGTCTTCCAGCATAAAGTCGATACAAGCATGTGCGGAAGATCGTTGTGTAAACGAGCCAGAATTAGTCTCTTGAACATCTTTGATAATGGGTACACCACCATACCACTTCACAAGATTATAATAACACCATGCACGGAAGAAATAACACTGTCCCAGCATTTCTTTCTTTTGGTCCTCAGGAAGGGAACTGTTGTTGAAGCCGTTAATGGCATCATTGATACCACGGATTCGTCCCCAAACATTGCTGAGGTGCTTTTGCTCGTTCTGGAAATAGTCAGGTACCATCAAACTGCTGACAGTAGAATTGAGTTCATTATTGGGATTATTAAACACACTGAAGCCTGCATATTCTTCTGACACCTTACTTTGGTCATCACTGGCAATTCCTGTACAGTTGTTGGTCCAACTGGCAACCGCACTCGGATTAGGAAGGCATTGACCATAAATTGTATTGACACGCAATTTTGCGCCTTCATAATCATCGAAAACCTCTGAGGTCACCTTGTCGTAGTTCTTCTTGTCTTGTAGGAATTGGTCACTGCAAGAAACAGATGATACGGCAATGAGGGCAACACCAAATAAATAAATTATATTTCTTTTCATATTAATCTTATTTTATGGTTAGAAACTAACATTCAAACCTAAAGTCCATTTACGTAGTGTAGGATAACTTCCGTAAGTTGACCAGTTGCTGGCAAAGTGATCAGGATAGGGATTGTAGAAATTGATCAAGTTGGTTCCTGTTACATTAATACGAACTCCCTGAATACCAACTCCCTTGAACCACTTTGATGGGAATGTATAGGCAAGTGTCAGACGTGAAAGGCGGATTGTTGTTCCGCTGATACGCCAGAAGTTTGATTGAGTGCTATTGATACTTGCATAAGCAAGGTTAGGATATTTTGCGTCCACATTCTTCCTAACTAGCAAATGCTCCTCAGTCTGAATACCACTGTCATCATAAATGTCTTGGTATGAATACATGTTGTCAACATTCCATATGGAAGGCATGTTGGTAGCTTCTATACCATAATAAGGTGATAAAGCCTGTGTGGGAATAAAAGAATAGCCACCCCAGCTGGCGCGGAATTGAGCTGTCAGTGAGAGCCCTTTCCATTCTGCATTTGCATTAATGGTGAATCCATAAGGATTGTTCCGATTTGACAGACATACTTGGTCATCGTTTTTATCAACAATACCGTCAGGACCAGCATATGTGCCATCCTCCAGCTGTTTACCACGTACATCCTTATAAATCAACATACCTGGGCGGATCTCAGAAGCAGGACGATCAATGTAATAAGTAATATTGTACTTATTGATATATTCCTGAATTTCTTGGAAAGAGCGGAACATACCTAAGCACTGCATACCCCAGATACCGATATCAGAACGCATACCAGCCTGTACAGTTCGGTAAATGTAGTCTTGAGAGAAATCTGCTACGAGAACCTTGTTATCAGAATAACCGGTGTTGAGGGTAATCTTATACTTGAAGTCCTTACCAATCTTGTCACGCCAAGTAATAGAGAACTCATGTCCCCAAGCATTTACCTCACCCATGTTGGTATAAGCGGAAAGTGCACCGACAGTACCTGGGACATCTTGCTGCATATTCATAAACATGTCGCGGTTCCACGTATAATAGAACTCATACGAGAAAGCCAGTTTACGATTCAGAGTATGAAGGTCAAGACCAATATTCATTTTATAGGACTTATCCCAGTGTAGGTCACTGTTTACATCTGCATTGTCATTATTAAGGCGTACAACTTTTGTACGAGCTGATTCTGCAGACCCTATAACAGCTCCTGGTTTTCCAAACAGGTCATAGTTTTGCATCCATTGCCAAGCAGGAGTGTTATCACGACCTGTCAATCCGAATGAGCCACGAATTTTTAAGAAATCAATCCACTTCAGCCATTTTGTCTTTTCAAACCAAGGCTCCTCACTGGCAACCCAACCAGCACTGAATGAGGGGAAAGTTCCCCAGTAGTTCTTGGGCGAGAACTTGGTGGAGGCATCAGAACGGAGCAGGAACTCGAACAGATAACGGTCTTTATAGGCATAATTAACACGGCCGATATATGACAGTGTACCTGCTTCATAGCGAGTCCAAATTGACGTTTGTTCACCATTAGCACCATTGCTCTGATAAGTGGTAAATGAATATGGATCCTCAATGCGTCCTCTCATCCATTCTGTCTCTGTCTCAGATTTCTCAATAGAGAACAATGCACTTAAATCATGATCTCCGAATTTACGCTGATATTGAGCTGTAAAGTTGAGTTGGTAGTTATCCACACGAGACATGCTACGCATCAGATATGACTTAGAACCGTTAGAATAAGTCTGGCCTTCGAAGTTGTCATCGTACATCAATGCATCGTAGTCCTCACCTGCGACTGGTGTGTATAGATGGTTTCCGCTACCTGAACGGTCTAACATCTTATAGATAGTAAAGTCTGAGCCGTATTGATTGTTCTTGTCAGTCGAGATATTCTTCGAATAAGAGAAACGTAACTTCAAGCCCTTGAAGATCTTACTCCAATCAAAGTTGTACTCCAGACTTCCGTTAATTGTCATATCAGAAGTCTTTGACTCGCTATAGTCACCATTATTCTGCATCAAATCATAGTGATAACGCTGCACATCATTGACAGAACCATTGCTAGGGCCATAACTGAAAATAGGATAGTCATAAACGTACTCAGGGATGTAAGTGGGACGGTAGAGTAACGAGCGATAGTCATTCTCTCCACCAGCGCTACCGATACTGATGTTAGGAGTATTCTTTTTCCCATAGTTACCACTAACAGTCAAATTAGCTTTCAGTGAGTTGCTGATCTTCACGTCCACACCAGCACGGAAATTCCAACGGTCATAGTCAAGTTTACCAAGGTTACCATCTTGTTTGAAGTATCCACCTCCGGCAAAATAACTGACATTGTCTGTAGCACCACTAACATTAATAGAATGCTGAGTTGTAAAAGCAGTCTTCCAATATTTATCCAATAGGTCATAATTAAGAGACTTCATAGCCTCCAATTCATCAACTTGAAACAGAGAGGTCGTACGGTTAAATGATGAGGAATTGACTGCGATAGGATCTGCTGCTTTCACTGCATTATACAGACGACCGTATTCATAGGCATTTAACATATCAGGCTTTCCACCAATTGCATTGGCAATACCAAAGGTCCCACTATATGAAATACGTGGTTTTCCTTGCTTACCCTTTTTGGTTGTAACAAGAATAACACCATTGGCAGCTCGAGAACCATATACGGCTGCGGATGCATCCTTCAGCACAGAGATGCTCTCTACTTCATTGGGATCAAGATTGTTGAAGGCTTCCTCACCTGGGTTTCTGCCAGGATCATTACCTATATTTACGTCGTTAGGATAGATGTAACCATCAATGACATAAAGAGGGGAGAGGGAACGTTGAGTCAAACCAACACTACCCAACTCTGAACTAATTTGAGTATCACGGATACGTACAGTGGGAGTTCCGTTGACACGACCATCGCCACCACTGATTGACAGACCGTTTACCAAACCGTCCAATGCTGATGACAGATTGGCACCAGAAAGATCTTGGACATCATTCATGTCCACAGTACCTACAGAACCTGTCAAGTGGGCCTTCTTCTGTGTGCCGTAACCAACGACTACCACTTCCTCAAGACTTTGAGAGTCTTCTTTCATCTGCACTTTACCACCAGGTTTTACAGTTTGTGAGATGTAGCCAATATAACTGATAGTTACCTTTGCGCCTTTAGGAACAGACAGACTGTAGTTTCCGTCAAAGTCAGTAATAGTACCAACACCTTTCTGTCCATCAACGACGACAGATGCACCGATAATAGGTTCTCCCGTCTCATCAACGACAGTACCCGTTACGGTCTGGTTTTGTGCAAGAGTAGGAATGGCAAAGAATGCCATCAAACTCATGCATAAACTAATCATGAATCTTTTTTTCATATTGCGTTTCTTTTAGTTACGTAGATATATTATTCAAACCAACGAAGGTCACCAGTTTGATTTGCTACTTGGTCTGCACCTGTAGGAGTGAAGTCTCCATTGTCTGCATTCTCAAAAGCAGGATCAGTTGTTAATACAGAACCTCCATTGTCATAATCACCTTGATCACATTGAGCACCGTTCAACCAATAGGTGTTATACGACCATGTGGCAGTAGCGTTATTACCTAAACGACCATTACCCATAATACGGCGTGCTGTAGCTCCATCACCGCAATCTACCCAGATATTTTTAGAGATTGTATATGTGGTGTAGTTGGAGATACCGCTATAGTTTGCCCATTGTCCAGAATTGACTTTGTAGAAAGTGCAATTGGTATAGTTCATGGTAGTGTAGTCTGCTGTACTACCTGTAATGCGGTCAACTCGAACGCTGTTGTTATATCGAAGGAAATATTTGGGCTGACCCTCTCCCGTTTGATAGACTGTTGTGTTGGATGCAGAGAAATCTTTAACACCTCCGCCTTGGAAGGATATCCAAGATTCATTCTTTATATTAGCTGTAGTAGTATTCATCTGAATAACACAGTTCTTGAGCATGAATGTCATCACACAGTAAGACTTGTTGTTATCATATACAAGACTTCCGTTAACTCCTTTAATGTTACAATCCATCAATCTAATATAATTAATTAGATAATAGTTCTTTGGCTTTTCAAGAATACCATCAGGATCAGTATCATATTTGTAAAGTGTGATGACAGGTTGTGACGTAGCGCTGGCATCAATATCAACATATTTTAATGTCAAATCATTGGAGGCTACAAAATTCGCATCAGTTGCTAATGTAATTGTTGCATGATTAGCCTTGTCTGCTGTACGTAGTGTTACTTTGTGATAGTTGAAATCCAATGGTTGGGAAATAGTATACTCTCCGTTAGACACTAAGTCAAAAATAAACTCATCTGTCTCTGCTCCTTCTTGTGGATCAGGAACTGGGTTTGTCTGGAAGTATTCATAAAGATCAGTACCATTTGCAATGGTTCCATTAGACTCGGAGAAGGTAGTAAAAGCCTTAGATACCATTTCACCAGCAGTATTCCCTAATTTTTCATTACCAAGGACTTTAAGGTCTAATTGATAATTGGTATCTTCTTCACGGTCAACGATAAATGAAAGACCGTCAATAATAGAGTCTACCATCACTTCATCTGTTGTCAGATTAGTTAAAATTGCCTGATAACCACCTGCGCCATTTACTACAGGCCATTCAATAGTTTGTTTTGACCCGTCAGGACTTGGCGTAATCGTAATATCATCTGCAGATGGAGATACCAACTGGGTGTTGGTAACACCATTACCAGGCACAAACGATTCATCTGCGAACCCGTCACCAGCACAGGAAGTCATCAAGAAGCCTGCTACACCCAGCAACAGACAGCCTTGCCACGTCCATGTGAAGAAACGGTTTCTTTTTGAAATTTGTTTCTTGTTCATAAATTAAGTTTTAAGTTATACATGTATAAAATTAGTAGCTATATATAGTATATTTCTTAAAAGACGTTGCATTATCTAAAAAGTAATCAATTCTTAGCCGAAATGTACCAAAATGCGGAATACCTTGCCAGGATTTGCCGCCCATTCCTCCATCGCTGCGGTGGCTCCCTCGGGGATAACCTCGTTGCTGATCAGACGGTCAACAGGACAGGTGCCACGCTCCAGATAATGGATGACAGCACGGAAGTCGGAGGGTTGGGCATTGCGGGATCCTCTGATATCCAGCTCTTTCTGTACGAAATACTTGGTTTGGAAAGATACCTCTGCCTTGGCATAGCCGATGCATACCACACGACCAGTGAAGGCGACCTCGTCGACTGCCATCTGGTAGGTGGGAGTGCTTCCTACTGCCTCAATCACCACGTCGGGACCAAAGCCATGCGTGATCTCCATGAGACGGGCATGGACATCCTCGGTCTTGGTGTTGACGACATAACTGGCTCCCATCTGCTTGGCAAGGGCGAGCTTCTCATCGTCGATGTCTGCCGCAATGACGGTGGCACCACGCTGGGCAGAGCGTACGACGGCACCCATACCGACCATGCCACAGCCAATCACCATGACGACATCAATATCTGTTACCTGAGCACGGCTGACAGCATGGAAACCCACACTCATCGGTTCAATTAATGCACAGGTGCGGGGTGTCAGCAGTCCTGCGGGGATGACTTTCTCCCAGGGCAGGGCGAGATACTCACACATGGCACCCCAGCGCTGCACACCTAATGTCTGGTTGTGCTCGCAGGCATTGACACGGTCGTTACGGCATGACGCACATTTTCCACAGTTGGTGTAGGGGTTGACGGTGACGGTCATACCGGGCTTCAGTCCCTCAGGTACGTTCTTGCCAATCTTGACAATCTCCGCACCTACCTCATGACCGGGAACCACAGGCATCTTCACCATCGGGTTACCGCCACGGAAGGTATTCAGGTCACTGCCGCAGAAACCTACATACTTCATTTTCAATAGTACATCGTCATCACCCATCTGGGGCTCTGGAATGTCTATTACCTTCATCACGGAAGGCTCAGTAATTTGAATTGCTTTCATATTTAGTTCATTTTAAATTCTTACTTCTCACCTCTTACTTCTCACCTCTAATATAAATAGAACATCCGTTCCATCATCTGCCATTTCTCATCGCTGGTAGCACCCTCACGGCATTGCTGGAACAATGCCATATAGTCTTCCCATTCCTGCTGGCGGGGTAGGGTGGCAAGTCGCTTCATCGCAGAATCCCAGTCGAAGTCGAGTGGGGTCTCCACAATCATGAACAGACGGTTGCCAAGAATATAGATTTCCATCTCCAGGATTCCTACGGAACGGATGCCGTCCAGAATCTCTTTCCATGCCTCAGGCTCACTATGGCGGCGACGATACTCAGCAATCAACTGCGGGTCGTCCTTCAGGTCCATCGTCTGGCAGTAACGCTTGACGGGCTGCTGATACTCTTTGATAGGATATCCGTTGGTCATAGACTTCTCTCTTGGTGCATTCTGTAACCATAGATGGTCACGATGAGGAAACAAATGAAGGGCAGAACGAAGGAGGCATTAGTAGCGGGGAAGGACTCAAAGACCGTTCCCTGGTCGATAATCATTGCCTGCAATGGGGGAAGTACGGAACCTCCGAGAATCGCCATAATCAGACCTGCCGCTCCAAACTTCGCATCGTCTCCCAGTCCGTCAAGGGCAATACCGTAGATGGTGGGGAACATCAGGGACATACATCCGCTGACACATACCAGGCAATAAACACCATATCTGTTCTGGAACAGGATGACACCCACCGTGAAGATCATGGCAAGCACACCGAAGATGGCAAGCAACTTGGCGGGCTTCATCCACTTCATCAGATAGGTGGCAATGAAACGGGAACAGATAAAGAATATCATGGCGTAGATATTGAAACGCTGGGACAATACCTCGGCAGACTGCTCGTCCAGCCCTTCTTCCATGAATACCCTCGTGCCATACTGGATGATGAAAGTCCAGCACATAATCTGGGCACCCACATAGAAGAACTGGGCAATCACTCCCTCCCGATAGTATTTCAAAGAGAAGATACGTCTCAGGGTGGGCAGGAAATGGATGTCATGGCTTTGATCACCATTCTTCGGCATCTTGGCGAAGAGGATAATCAGGAACATGGCGACGATGACCAGTCCTATAATTAAATAAGGTGATATCAGAATGCTCAGGTCGGCATCTTTCATCGCCTCAAACTCTGTGTCACTCAGCAGGGCACGGTCGTCACTGCTCATCGGATTGAGCTTCGCCTGAATGAAGTTCATGGCGACAAACATGCCGATGATAGAGCCACAGGGGTTGAAACACTGTGCCATGTTCAACCGGCGGGTCGCCGTCTCCTCAGGTCCCATCGTGAGGATATAGGGATTACATGAGGTCTCTAAGAACGACAGTCCGCAGGTCATGATGAAATAGGCAATCAAGAAACAGCCATAGAGTCCGATGCTCTTGGAGGGAAAGAACAATAACGCTCCTGCGGCATAGAGTCCAAGTCCCATCAGCACCCCCGCCTTGTAACTGTACTTACGAATGAAGATAGCTGCTGGGAATGCCATACAGAAATAGCCTCCGTAGAAGGCAACTTGCACCAATGTGCCGTCGGTCACACTCATGCGGAAAATCTTGGAGAATGCCTTCACCATCGGGTTGGTGATATCATTGGCAAAGCCCCAGAGCGCAAAACAGAATGTGACGAGGATGAACGGGATAAGATAACTTACCCCGTCCTTCGTTATCAGGGAATTGTTCTTGCTCATACGCGTACCTTATTTATATATAGGTCCGAAGTTGGAGCAGGCGCGGTAGTCGGCTCCCTCCTTGTCCATGCCGAAGGCGTTCCATGCGGCAGGACGGAAGATGTCCTTGTCTGCAATATTGTGCATACATACTGGAATACGCAGCATGGCACACATGGTGATGAGGTCGGCACCAACGTGTCCGTAACAGATGGCACCATGGTTGGCACCCCAGTTGTTCATCACGGAGTAAACATCCTTGAAGGCATCCTTCGTGGGGTCAAGACGTGGCACAAACCATGTGGTAGGCCATGTGGGATCGGTACGCTTGTCAAGAATCTCATTGGTCTTCGGGTCAAGGTCTACCGTCCATCCCTCAGCGAGTTGCAGCACAGGACCGAGTCCCTGTACCATATTAATGCGCAGCATGGTCATTGGCATACCTCCTCTGGTGAGGAAATGACTGGAATAGCCACCACCACGGAAATAGTCCCGGTCAGCAGGCATCCAGCTGGTTGCCTTCAGACAGGCTTCGGTATCGGAATTGCTCATCTCCCAATGTGACTTCATGACGGGTTTGCCGTTCTGGTCGCTCATGGCACCTGTGGCATCAAGTGTCGTGGCACCACTGTTGATCAGATGGATGAAACCTTGTGCGGCAGCTCCCTCAGGACGCTTGCCTGCTACACGCTCTACAGCCTCAGGACTCCAGTAGGTACGGATGTCTGAGAACATCACACCCTTGTTGGTGAGCAGATGACCGAAGAGCATCGATATGCCGTTGAGAGAGTCATTCTCCGTAGCGAGGGTATATGCCTCACGGGGACCGTTCCAGTCGAACGATGTGCACATTATCGACTCGGGGAAGTCGAAGTTGGGCTTGTAGTCTGTCCACTGGCGCTGTCCCTGTACACCTGCCGCAATGGCGTTGTGTCCGATAGCCTCTTCCTTATAACCCATCTCAAGCAGTTTCTTGGAACCCTGCATCAGGTCACGGATAATCATCATCGTCTTCACCGTGAACTCCCAGTCGGCATCTTTCTCCTCACGGTTCTTGCCCTTGCCATTGCCATTGAAAGTGGTCATGGGAGTGCCTGGGAACAACGGACGGTCTTCGTTATAGTCGTGCCCCTCGTTGGGCTTGCAGTATTTCTCTACCCATGCCATTGCCTTCTGGAACTCCTCCTTGTCATAGATGCCAAAGTCGACACGGCGCAGGATCTCAACCAGCGACACATACTCTGTTCGCATACCCAGATACTGCTGCAGGAAATCGGCATTGACAATAGAGCCGGCGATACCCATACAGGTGTTGCCTAATGACAGGTATGACTTACCACGCATGGTTGCCACTGCCTGGGCGGCACGGGCAAAGCGTAGGATTTTCTCTGCCACGTCGGCAGGAATTGTGTTGTCGTTGAGGTCCTGTACGTCATGACCATAGATGCCATAGGCGGGCAGTCCCTTCTGTGCATGGGCGGCAAGAACGGCAGCAAGATAGACGGCACCTGGACGTTCAGTACCATTGAATCCCCATACAGCTTTGGGATAGTAGGGGTTCATGTCCATGGTCTCAGAACCGTAACACCAGCAACTGGTGACAGTGATGGTGGAGCCGACTCCCTCACGCTCGAATTTCTCGGCGCAGGCGGCAGACTCTCCGACACGTCCGATGGTGGTGTCGCTGATGACACACTCCACTTTGGAGCCATCACCATTGCGGAGATTACTCTCGATAAGATTCTTTACTGCGTTGGCAAGTGCCATGGTCTTTTCTTCAAGACCCTCGCGGATACCCCCCTGACGACCGTCGATGGTGGGGCGGATACCGATTTTAGGATAGTTTGTCATATTAATTTGTTTTAGTTTAACTCTTCAATTTTTCTCACTCACTCATATTCTTAATATAGGGAAGCTCGACGAGTTCTCCGAACCGGTAGAAGCGCCGGGCATTCTCACCCAGCAATAGTCGTTTGTCATTGTCTGTCAGTTCTTGTGATTTCAAGAGGAAGTCGTATGACATGCGATAGGTGATAGCTGTGATGGTACGGGGATAGTCGCTGCCCCACATGATTTTGTCCATCCCCACCAGTCCGGCAGCCTCACGGATAACACGGATGGCTGTGGGGTAGGGGTAGAACTCACTGTTGTAGAGCCATGTGATACCTCCCATCTCGATGGTTACGTGTTCGTTCCTTGCCAAGGAAATCTGTTCCCGCCAACTCTTGTTCTCCCACGGATTGGTCTGTGGGGGATTCGCCATACCCATGTGTCCGATGGCGATACGCAGGCTGGGGCACTCACTGATGACCTCACGCAGTTCCGCAACCTGTCGGTCTCCGTCGGCGAGAGTGATAGACAGAAGTATATCTTTTTGCTCCATCAGATGGAACATCCGCATCATCTCCGGGGAGGTCAGCGGACGACCCAACAGACGGTGCCCTGGAATGGCGATGCCCTGGAAACGTCCATCAGTTAGTAGCTGCTCTGCATGCTCATAGAAACCGTCTTGCAGATAGTCGCACATGCCACAGACGAAGAAGCGGTTGGGATAACGGCTCTTCACCTCGGCGAGATAGTCGTTCTGTATGCCATCAATAAACTCTTGTACCACGACAGCGGCAGCCACTTGTGCATAATCCATGTTGGAGAGGAATACCTCAGCGGAGTTCACACCGTCAATGATAAACGGCGGTATCATCTGTACCTCCTCATCCAAGAAAATGCTGCGCCCGTTCTTCATCGAGCGGATGACTTTCCCGTCCCAAGTGGTGTCTTGTCTCAACCACAGGTGACTGTGTGCGTCGATGATTACGAGTTTCTCCATCTTACAAACATTTGATCACCGATAATCTCCTGTACCTTCTTGACCAGCTCTTCGTCCATGGGTTCATTGACATACTGGATGTTCTTCAACACATTGTTGGGATTAGCACTGCTGAACAGGGTTGTGGCAATGCGAGGGTTGAAACTGGTAGAGAACTGGATGGCGAGTTTGTCAATGGGATAGCCCTGCTCTTCGCAATAGGCGGATGCCTTGGCACAGGCATCTTTCAGGTCTTTACTGGCAGGATGCCAGTCTGGGGCACCCCGTTGTGACAGCAGTCCCATGGAGAATGGGGAGGCGTTGATGACACCTACGTTATGCTGTTCGAAGAATCCCAGATAGTCCTTCAGCAACGTGTCATTAAGACTGTAATGACAGAAACAAAGCACACTCTCCACCGTTCCCGGCTCAGCATGCTCTATCACCCAGCGCAGGTTCTCTGGCTGCAGGTCGGTAATACCCACATGGTGTACCACTCCTTTCTTGCGGAGCTCCACCAGTGCAGGGAGTGTCTCATCAACAATCTTCTGAAGACCACCTTCCATATCACCCTGGAACTCTACGTCGTGGACGTTGATGAGGTCGATATAGTCGATGTTCAGACGCTCCATACTCTCATAGACACTCTCTGTGGCACGCTTGGCGGAATAGTCCCAGATGTTCTTGCCGTCCTTGCCATAGCGTCCCACCTTCGTGGAGAGGTAGTATTTGTCGCGGGGAATATCTTTCAGTGCCTTACCCAGGACAGTCTCTGCTTTCAGATGACCATAATAGGGTGACACATCGATGAAGTTGATACCGTTCTCGATAACTGTGAAAACAGCTTGAATACCCTCGTTCTCCTTGATACTGTGGAACACACCACCTAGCGAGGAGGCGCCAAAACTTAAATTTGACACTTGCATCCCCGTCTTTCCTATCTCGTTATAGACCATATTTGTTTTAGTATTATTAGTAGTCTTCATTTGTTTTCAAAGTACAAAGATACACATTATTTTATAATAAACGTGCATTTTTCTAAAAAAATGCACGTTTAGAGCGCTAATTGTTAAATATTATTGTATTACACAGCGCTTGATGTAAAAATCGCGGAAATCTGTCCATCTGTAGTAAGGGGCTTGTGTGGTGGGTACGGGTAGTCTTGCTTCCATACCGTTGAGCAGGCATTTCACGAGGATGTCGTTACGTCCCTGTTTCCCCCGGTAGAACACCAGTTGGATGTTACAAGCCTTACATGTCTCCCAGTTCTGGTAGCAGTTCTTGACCTCATAGGGGTCTTCCGGGTCCAGGTCGGCTCCGTTGATACCCATCAATACGGTCAGGGGACCGATGAACGAGTCGTGTCCAAAACGTAGGTCTGCGATATGGTCACTGGTACCAGCCAGTACAGCGTCGGCTTTCTGAATGATGTCCTGCAAGATGGGGATGACCACATATTTGTCGGAGAATACCCAAGAGTAGGAGCCTAAGTTTGCTGCCTCCCACTGCTCGGCAATCTCCTCGTCAGTAATCAGGTTGCCCATCATCCCTTCATAATTGATGCTGGGAAGCGTCTTATAGAAATCGATGAGGACATAAGCGTTCTTATGCTTGTCGCCAGCCAGTCCTTCTGTCGAGGTGAAGGTCCTTGCCAGTACCTTGTCCACTAATGTGTTCTCGCTCTTAAACTGACTACGGTTCGCTTCGTAACGGGGCTTTACCTTGGGATAGTCGTGCTTATGGGGATTCTGGCGGTCGTCGGGTACGACGGCATCGAGGGTGAAACGTGATGACTGCTCACGGATCTCAATCTTCGGGTTACACTGTACTAATTCCTGACAACATGCGGACATGCTGAGCACACACCGTCCAGAGAGGGAGGAGACAGCAAGTATGTTACCACCTTTTTTAAAAACCTCAGTGAACTGGTTATACATTCTCCGGGCGATACCTTGGTGCTGCTCCCATCCTAACTGGGTCAGTTCTCCGACACCTGTCATCAACTCGTCTTTGACGGCGATGAACTTCCTGTAGAAAGTCTCGCCCTCCGGGGTGAGCAGTTGTTTCTCGTGGGCTGTTGTCAACAAGGTGTCCAGGTCTTTATACAACTTGGAACTCCAGTTGTATCGTGATCCATGACGTGCGTAGTGACTGATATAGAAGGGCTTGTAGCCACGTGGTGCCTTTGTCATCGGGGCTGTCTCGAACAGGTAGGGACAGTCATTACCATAGGCTTTCCTCGGGTTTTCCTTGAGCTGGGTGAGTGCGTCGGCTGTCTGTGCCCATGTTGTCAAGGCAGCGAATCCTAATAAGAGGGTTAAGATGGTTTTCTTCATATACTTGTGTTTTATTTTTGCAAAGATAATCTTTTTTTTCTAAAAAATGAGTACTTTTGCAGGTAGAATGATAAAAATGATGATAAAGAGTTTACGCAGACCGGTTTCGCTTTTAGTTTTTTCGTGTATTGTCAGCATAGGGACTTTGCTGCTGTATAACATACCGTTTATAGAATATTCGGCAGACAATTCCAATACGGGTACTGGTGGGAAGGTATTCCTGCTGACATCGTTGGTCGTCATCATGTTGGCGCTTAACTTCATGATGACCTATCTGGTGATGTTCCTGTTGAGAAAAGTGGGGCGTATCCTGCTTGCCATCCTTTCGATGATCAATGCGACAGCGGTTTATTTCATCATCACCTATCATGTGATGATTGATGCGACGACTATAGAAAACGTCTTCAATACAAGATATTCAGAGGCTTCTGGTTTTTTCAGCGGCTCGCTGTGGCTTTTCCTGTTGGTTGCTGGTGTCCTTCCCGCTGTGTTTTGTCTGTTACAACCGGTAGTCTACGGCAAAGCGAGAAAATTGGGCATTTATTGTGGGGGCTCTCTTGCCGTCATTCTGGTGATGGCGTTGGCGAATATCAACCAGACATTGTGGATCAGTCAGCACGACACGGAATTGGGTGGGTTGCTGCAGCCATGGTCGTACATCGTGAATACCGGTCGTCTTGCTGCCAGTCATCATGATGAGCAAGCTGAGGAGATCAAACTCCCTGACGGAAAGATCACAGACCACCGAAAGGCGGTCGTCGTACTCGTCATCGGAGAGTCGGCAAGGAAGGCAAACTTCCAACTTTATGGTTATCAGCGTGCTACCAATCCGCTGCTGTCTAAGCAGGAAGGATTGAAAGTCTATCAGGCTACATCCTGTGCTACGTATACCACAGCAGGCTCCAAAGCCATTTTGGAACCGAAGAACAGTGACGACCTGTACGAGCTGTTACCTAACTATGCATTCCGGACGGGAGTCGACGTGACATGGCGTACGTCTAACTGGGGGGAGCCGCCTATACATATTGATGAATACCTTACCGATGATGACCTTGCCACGCAGTATCCCAATGCGGATGTCCACTATGACGGAATCCTCTTTGAGGGACTCCGTGAGCGAATCGCCTCCAGCAAGAGGGAGAAGGTGTTGATCGTGTTGCATACCAGTACCAGCCATGGTCCGAAGTATGCTGACAAATATCCGAAGGAGTTTGAGGTGTTTAAGCCTGTGGCAAGAAATGTGGAGGAAGGTGAGAAGAATGTCGGGTTGCTGGTCAATGCGTACGACAATACCATTGTTTATACTGACTTCCTGTTGAATGGTCTTATCAACACCTTACGGTCGATGAATGACTGGCAGAGTGCCATGATATTCATTTCCGACCATGGAGAGTCGCTTGGCGAAAATAAGATGTTCATGCATGGGCTGCCTATGAGTCTGGCTCCTAAGGAGCAGTATGAGATACCGTTCCTCGTATGGACCTCAGAGAACTTCAGAGGCTATAAGCGAGTATCAAGTCAGCAGAAGACACAGGATGGTGAACTGCCTGCGGTCCTCGAACAGCATTATATCTTCCATTCCGTGCTCAACCTACTGTCCATCCAGTCACCTGCCTATAACAAAGACTTTGATATCTTCCAGAAAGTCAAGATTCAGTGAATCCAATTTGATTTACAATGAAGGGACCGTCTTCTTACCTCTCAGGTTGTCGGGCAGTGCATTTCGGTTCAGGTACAGATAAACGGTGTTCAGTATCATGTAGTCGCGCGACATATACCAGATACCCTTGTATAACCCGCTCTCACCCCATGAGTTCTTTACCATATAATAAGGTTTCCCTTGTTCGTCGACAGCCTTGCCGTAGATAAGCATCACGTGGTCGTAGGTGAATCGCCAGTCGTCCCATTGCTCTTGTCGCATCTGCTGTGTGGGTACGATACCGTCAGGCAACATGGCAAGTCCCGTTCGTGTGAAGTCGCCAGTCACGTCACCGCCCCATGCCACGGTATAGCCTGCGTCCAACGCCTTGTCGAGCACATCCATCAGGTCTGCGATAGGGATGTTGTAACTGGGTTTCAGTCGCCATTTATAGGGTGCCTCAATGACAAAAGACTCGTTGAAAGGGTGATGCGTATAACTGGTCAGGCTGACGTAGTCGTCGGGGTTGAGTCCCAGACTCTCGGCGAATGATGTCGGAGTGTATGTCTTTCCCTCATACACAAACGACTCAGGACACCTGCCTACGAATCGTTCGATGACAGCCAGCACACTGTCCTTCCAATGAGGCAACGGCTCTTTAGCGTCCTCCCTGACGGCTGCCCTCACCGTACGCTCCAACTGCGGGAAGAAAACCTTGAAGTTGGCAAGCGAGTCACCTGTCAGGGAACCAGGTGCGGGCATCGCCGTCTCAGGGCAGATACCATATCGGCGTATCACGTCCACCACATCGTCGCAAGAGCCACCCTCGGAAATCTGGCTGTAGCCGTGCATACGGACATAATGGGTGGCACAGTCCATATAGTCGCGGTTCACCACGAACATCTCACATAAGTCGTAGGTCTTGCCCGTCTTGCGCAGGATCTCACTCTCCAGATACCCAAGCGTGGCGTAAGCCCAGCAGGTGCCACTGCGATACTGGTTCTTCACACAGGTTATCGGATTCTCCTTTACTGTTGTGAAGGTTTTCTTTATCTTCTTGCTGCTTGCCTGCTTTTGCAGGTTTTCCTGTGCCGTTACCACTGTTGTCAGTAATAATGTGGCAATGAAAGTCAAAATTCTTGTGGTCATAACTTATTTGAGCAAAATCAGGTGCAAAGTTACGAAAAAAACGAGAGCATAACAAATGAAGCCATCATAAATATGTCTGTGCTCGGACGTGAGTTCGACGGGCTATGGGAATAACGAGTAACATCTCGCTACCTACAGGATGATGTCCTGCGTCCGCTGCGTGAGGAGACAACGAAGGACGACTCCAGTAGAGTCGCCCTTATTACTACACCATCGCCCATGCTTTCGACATAGCAGGGCGTAGCGAGTCACGCCCTTCAGCAGTCAGACCGCACTCCACGCTTGCCATGGTCGTTTCTGTGACGAATGTTCTTTCTAATAATAGTTCCATGATATGAATGGTTAATTGGTTTTTACTTTTTTGTAACTGAGATTTGAGATACATACCCCCTGTTTTTCATTAGAATGTTTTTTAGAAGGTTTAGAAGGTTTTTTAGAACATTTAGAAACTATTTTAGAAGGTCTAAAAGCGCATTTGACAGTCTCTCACGAATGAGAGACAATACATCATTTTCTTGCAAACACTTTTACAACTTTTAATGATAAAATGAAAGCAAATAAAAAATGATTCCTCACATCTCACGACGCAAGGAACCTCCAATTATTAGTTTTTATCAACTTTTCGATTGCAAAGATAATGCAAATGTTTTAAACAACAAAATATAATCCGCAAAATCTTCTCAGACATTGCGGATTAGGACATTGTTGGGTAAAATAGTCTACCAAACTTTTTACGAACCTCGGGGGATTAAAATTATTTTCTTACAATATCCGTATGAAGTCTACGTTCTTAGGAAAAGAGTCAACCTCTCCAGTGAAAGTGGTCAACTGTACTCAGGCGAGGCAGTCAACCGAATCCGTACGGGTAGGCAAATGTTAAAGAACAAGGCCTAAAAGGAGTCAACCATATTGGTTCTTCTGCAATTTAGTTGAAGAGTACATGCTCCAGTACAAGTTTTCTTTTTAAGAGTTTGATGCCTGCCCTGCCATACATCATGCGCTTCACGGCCTTCAGTTTGTTGACATATCCTTCCGTGA
>Ga0310695_10002709_pt1 | contig 36677 bp, 50 predicted proteins | sample RumenRJG_04DNA_FD_203882 | JGI IMG/M metagenome (GOLD analysis project Ga0310695, IMG submission 203882) | Bovine rumen microbial communities from Lethbridge, Alberta, Canada - RJG_04 (v2) (version 2) | ecosystem: Host-associated > Mammals > Digestive system > Stomach > Rumen | place: Canada... | reverse complement strand
AGATCTGCAGCGTGATCTGCGGATCGGCATGCCCGGCAAGATACTGCACGCGCTTAAGAGGCACGCGGGCCAGCACCAGCCTGGTGATGTAGGTGTGCCGCAGGATGTGAGGCCGGACGCGGAAGTCGATGGTGATCCAGATCTTGTGGTTCCGGACCTTCTCGCCCAGGGCAAGACCGCTTTCGGTGCTGCGCGCGGTGATCGCCTCCCAGCGCCGCCGGAAGGCGGAGTAGGTGAGGGCGGCTCCGCCCTTGCTATGGATCACCGGCAGGGGCGAGACCTTCTTCATGGCCTTGGGCAGCTGCCCGCGCAGATCCTCCAGGTGAGAGACCAGCTGCTCCGGGATCGGGATGGTGCGCCAGCCCGCGTCCGTTTTCATCACCGGCCGGAGCTCCGGCTTGTGGTTATCCTCCCAGATGCAGACGCGGCGCACATTGATGTGCGGGGCGTCTCCGGAGAGATCCACGCAGTCCCAGCAGAGGCCAAGGATCTCTTCCCGGCGCATGCCGGTGTACAGGGCCAGCCGGACGAAGGTGTCGATCGGGAGGCCGTCCACGGTCTCCAGGAGGATCCGCTGCTGCTCTTTGGTGAGGGCGTCTTTCTTCGCCGCGCTCTTCCCGCCGGCAGCCAACCGGCGCGCCGGATTTTTCTGGATGGCGTCCGCCTCTTCGGCAGCATCGAAGATCTGCCGGATCACGCTGACCAGGTCCTTCTGGAAGCTGCGGGACTTGTCGGCCACGGCCGCCATGACGTCGCCCAGATCGTCGGAGGTGACTTCCTTGATCGGCATCTGACCGATGACCGGGCAGATCACGTCATTGATGTAGTGCCGGATCGTCTTCACTCGTCGCGCGCTGCAGCCCGGCGCCTTCCGGGAGAACCACCCCGCGGCGTACTCATAGAAGTAGATGGTGCTCTGTCGCACCTGCTCAGCCTCATAGGCCGACGCCAGCTCCTTTTTTAGCTCCTCGACCTTCCGGTCCCTCTCTTCCTGGGTTTTGCCATAGACGTCTACATACCCGGATCCATCCGGCTTCTTGACGCGCTTGCGGTAGTATTTCCCCTGGTACCGCGTCTCTGATCTCTTTGGCATATTAGACCGCCTTAGCGACAAAGACTATAGTCCCGGCGCGTGATCCCTTCCACCAGTCTGTCTTCAGCCGGATCTCCAGCTGCTGCCACTGTGACGGCAGCTCATACCCGATGATGCCCCGCAGCTTCCGACCGGGAGCGACAGTCCCGGTCAAGTTCTCACGGCCCTGCCTGTCGCCGAGCTCGGCACTCATGCTCTCTGAGACAAGGTACCCGTCGCAATAGGCATCCGACCCGAAGACGCTACTGATATTGATATTCTCTGCCGAGTTGTTTTCCACGGTGAACTCCGCGATCGCGAAGATCTTATTCGTCTCCGGCTGCCAGAAGTCCGTGCCCATCGTCTCATTAACGCCGTGAAACGTGATCGACACCCCGTTAAGCTCCACGGTATCGCCAGGACCGAAGACCTCCTCCGACACCTTTGCCGCGCTCCCTATAGCCTGCTGGCTGCCGCCCACCCTGGTGGGCGAACCGGAAGGAACGCCGAGGCCTCCGCAGGCTACAGCAAGGCCGACAATAACAAGAACCCATCCGAACCATGAATGCTTCTTTTTCATGTGAACCCCTCTTAGTGATTTATCACTAACGCTTGAATTTAATCAGGATCCCGTCTTCTCAGTGTCCGCCTGCCGGTACGGGGCCATCAGGCCGTCCACCGCGCGGCGGATCTCCAGGGGCAGGGCGTGATAGGTCCGCAGCAGCTGTGCGTCCTCATTCGTAACAACCGGATCCCGGAAGCCCGACCGGCCGAGAAGGTAGTCCGACGTACATCCGAAGAGATCGCAGAGGGCGCCGATCGTAGCCGGATCCAGCTGCCGTGTCTCCAGCTCCAACTTCGAGACAGTCTGCGAAACGCAGCCCAACTTCTTCCCAAGCTCCGCCTGGGACATCTTCGCGGCTACCCTCAGCTCTTTAATCCTATTCATACGACCACACCTTCTTTGTGTGAATTATACAAGAAGGAAACCCGCTTTTTAAGCAGATTCAATAAATTGGCTCAAAAAAGAAAAATATTCTTGACTTTACCCCGAATGGGCGGTATTTTATTATTGCTTGAGCCGAAACGGCTCACAGCCAGAGTTAAGAAGGCGCTGAAACGCCTTTGAGGCTCAAAAAGGACGACCCGGTGCGTGGTAGTACTACCACAGGGAGGCGGGTTTGTCCTTGACAAACCCGATGATCTCTCACCGAGCACAAAAAAAAGAAAGCACAAGAAAGGACCAAAGACCATGACCAACAACAGAAGAAAGGATCCGACGCCCTCCGAGACCACGGAGGGCAAAGCCAACGACGCCCGGATCAGGGCGCAGGAAGCCGCCAGGAAGGCGGCGGAGATCTACAGCCGGCAGCGCAGCCTGATGAACGCCCTGCTCTGCTGCCTGATCTGAGGGAGGAGCTCATGACAAACAGAGAACTGCTGATTAAGTCCTTGAGCGGGGAGCTGGACGACGCGGCGGCGGAAGAAAGCAACATCGCTTACAGCATTGCCTGCCCTTACTACGGCATAGGGATCGAGGACGCGCACCCATGTGAAAGGGTGCAATATCCGTGGGACACGCTCGAAATCTGCGGCCCCTGCATCATGGACTGGCTGGACAAGGAGGCCTCGGCATGAGCTTATACTCTGACGGCAGGGAGTTCACTCCGAAGACTGGGGAGAGCTACCGGAACACCAACGGCACCACCTACCGGTGCGTGATCGGCGCCGACGGTGACGAGTACCAGACCGGCTGCGCCTGGTTTGTCTCCCCGGCCGGCTGGTGTTTTAAGGCGATGCACTGCAAAGTCTATCCGGATGGGAGCATCGACTGGGGCCACAGCCTGCACGGTCACTACATCTAACCATCCAGCGCCCGCTGAAAAGCGGGCCCACATGAGCGAGGCGGTCCAGGCAGGGGAAGCACGGCCCCGGCCGGCCGGATCAGCACCGGCGTCGCTCACCACAGGACGCGCGTCGGCTTCCGGTTAATATCTTACGGCGAGAAGGAACCGGAGACGGTGGGACGCGCATCCTGACCAGGCGGCCATGGCATAGACTCGCGCAGCTGCTGCGGAGGGCCGCCCACTCCTTAAGGGCCCAGGCTCGGCGAAGGGCTCTCCGGCGGCGAGGCCGACATCCTCGACCGTGCGGCCGCGTGCATCCGCAATACCGGGCCACGTCTCCATTATAGCGGGATCCCGCCTTTTAAGCCACGAGGCGGGCCCGCGGGAGACGTTAAAAAAGCCGCACCAGAGGTGCGGACGGAGGGAAGCATATGAGAGAGTTGACTTGCAAGCATTGCGGCAAGTCTTTTTGCCCGACAGCCATCACGCACTACATCGCGAGAGAAACCGGGCAGAAGGGCATCGTCGCCGTCTTCGGATCTTACCCGGAGGAGAAATGGTACGACGCTTTTGACTGCCCATACTGCGGCACGCAGATCATCGTTGGAGACAGAATGAGGAAGGTGGTACCCAAATGGATCCGAGAACAATGTACGCCAGACACCGAAACGCTGCCGGCCTTACCCAGGAGAAGGCCGCGGAGCTCCTCGGTTGTGCTGTCCGCACGGTCCAGGCATATGAAAGCGGAGAAATCATTCCTCCTGACTATGTAGTTGCCCTGATGTGCGACGTCTACCCGGCGCCGATGCTGGCGCTGGAGCACCTGCGGGCATCGTCCAGCATGGGCCGCGCTCTGATCCCGGAGGTCACACGGCTGCCGCTGGCTCAGGCTGCCTGCCAGCTGATCTACCAGATCCAGGACTTCACCAGCAAGAACCGGCCGCAGGACCTGGTCTGGATCAGCAGCAACGGCAAGGTGGACGAGGGCGAGGAGCAGATCTTCCGGGAGATCGTCGACGAACTGGAAGGGATTGTGCAGGCCTCAATCCAGCTGCGCTACGCGCAGGGGACCGGCCTGCCGACCGATACAAGCTATTAAGAGGGGGAGCGCATGGAACTGATCAGGAAGAACGAAGCCTGCCAGATGCTGGCGATCAGCATGAACACCCTGGACAAGCTGATCCGCAGCGGGAAGCTGCCGGCCTACCGGGTGACCGAGACATCGGTGCGCCTGGCGCGCGAAGACGTGGCCGCGTACCTGGAATCGCGCCGGATCCAGCCGCCGCCGGTCATCACCAGGAGGCGGAAGCCGGCGCCGGTGACCAGAGTATGCGAGTATTACCCGGGAATGAAGGTGGTCTGATGGAGAGAATGAAGGCGCATCCGCAGCAGAAAGACTACCTGCGCGGCCTGAAGCCGCGGCGGAAGGCTGCAGGGCTCACCCAGGCAGATCTGGCGCGAGAGATCGGCACGACGAAGGAAAGCATCCGGGCATGGGAGTCTGGTCTCTACTGGCCGTCAGCCCAGTACCTGCCGGGCATGGCCCAGGCGCTCGCCTGCCGGATTGAGGAGCTCTACCAGCCGCCGAAGGCGCCGGAACGGGAGGGCAGCCATGAGCAGACATAAAAAGAGCCCGCCGAAGGGACCAGCTCCGGCGGGCAGTACAAACGCAGGAGCGTCTGCACAAGCACGAGAGGATTATAGCAAATTTTCGCAAAGTGTCAAGAGGGGAGGGATCCGGACGGGACAAACTACAGAACGCCCAGCCTACTGGGCGGTGCTGCCGGCTTCGGTGCGCTACGACGAGACGCTGCCGGCCAGCGCGAAGCTGCTCTTCGCGGAGATCAGCAGTCTGGCGGAGGCGACCGGCTTCTGCTTCGCGAGCAATGAGTACTTCGCCGGCCTTTACGCCATGAGCGAGCGCACGGTGCAGCGGCACATCAAGGCCCTGGAGTCCGGCGGCCACATCGTCATCGTGGACGGCGACGGCGGATCCGGCCGGCGGAAGATCTACGCCGGCGCCAACCCCCTCAGAGGGAACCCCGACAAAAATGTCGGGGTTGCGGAGGGAACCCCGACAAAAATGTCGCCGAACCCCGACATTTTTGTCGCCGCCACATTGTATAACAAGAATAATAACAATACCCCCCAAAGCCCCCCAGGGGGCGAGCGCGCCGAAGAGAGGGCCCCGAAGAGAAAAGGCAAGACCCCTGCCAAGGGGCAGCCGGAGTCAAAAAAGGCCCCGCCGGCGATGCCGGACTGGAAGCCCGAACGCTTCGCAAAGTTCTGGGACTACTACCCCGCAGTTGACGAAACCGGGAGAAAACCCGCGAGGGCGAGAGCCGCAAAGGCCTGGGACAAGCTCAGGCTGGACGACGGCACCATCGACAGGATGGCAGCCGCCCTGCGCGATCAGAAAAAGTCCAAACTCTGGAAGCGGAAAGTCGGGATCCCCTACGCATCTACCTGGCTTAACGGACGCATGTGGGAGGAGGAGCACGCCGACGAGCTCGACGAGGACCCGGATGAAGACGAGCCGGACGACGAGCCGGAGAGGAGGCTTGAGTCGTGGAGCTAAGCGAAAAGCGGAAGAGCCGCGCCCTGAGCGCGGAGCTGGCCGTGATCGGCGCGCTCTGCCTGGAGCCGGAGCGCTGGGGCGGGGAGGTCTTCCACAAGCTGCGCGCCGAAGACTTTGGTGACGCGACCTACCGGAACCTTTACAAGGCAGCGCGCCAGATCTGGCTGGATCAGAAACCGCTGGACGCGGTGACACTGCAGGGCGCTGTGGGCAAGGACTACACCGCGGCCATCGTGGACGCGATGCAGCTGACCCCGACGACCGCGAACACCGCGGCCTATGCCGACATCGTCGCCCAGGAGGCACGGCTGCGGGCCCTGCAGGAGATCGGCAGCAAGCTGACCTTCCTGGAGGATCTGGACGCGGCGCAGGGTCTGCTGTCCAAAGCCGAGAACCTGCTGACCACTCAGGACGAGGAGCGCGTCTGGGGGTACCGGGAGCTGCTGGACGACTTCCTGACGCGGCAGAACGGCAGCGCCCCGCTGGACTATCTCGACTGGGGGATCCCGGAGCTCAATGAGAACGTGAGGATCAGTCAGGGCCGCTTTGTGATCCTCGGCGCCCAGAGCTCCACCGGCAAGACGGCGCTGGCCCTGCAGCTGGCCTACAGCATGGCCAAAAGCGGCAAGCGCGTCGGCTTCTTCAGCTACGAAACCAGCCACGAAGACGCGGCCGACCGTATCTTCGCCAACACCGCCGGCGTGGCCTTGAGCCGCAGCAAGCGGAAGCAGATGAACCAGTTCGACGCCGAGGAGATCGAGCGCGAGTGGAATCTCTCCGACAAGATCAGCTTCACGCTGGAGGACTCCGGCGACTGGACGGTGGACGAGATCCGGGCCAGGACGCTGGCGCAGCGCTACGAAGTCATCTTTGTGGACTACGTCCAGATCATCCCAGGGGATCCAAAGAAACCGCGCTGGGAGGTCGTGACCGACATCTCCATGAAGCTGCACCGCATGGCTCAGAAGCTGCGCGTCACCGTGATCGCGCTCAGCCAGGTGACGGCCCCGGAGAAAGACAGCAAGGGCAAGCGCCGCGTCCTGACCAAAGAGGACCTGCGCGAGAGCCAGCAGCTGGCGAACGACGCCGAGGCGGTCCTGCTCATGGAGCTGACCATCCCGGGCAACTACGACAGCGAGCGCGAGCTGATCATCGACAAAAACAAGGACGGAAAGCACGGCCGCATGTGGCTGAAGTTTGACCCGGATCACATGCGCTTTACACCCTGCCCGCAGCCGGACCACCAGAAAAAAGCGGAGTACAGGGCGAAGATGGCCAAGCTCCGGAAGGAGCAGAAGGCTGACCGGCAGGCGGAGTACCAGCAGATGGGACTGGAAGAACTGCCGGGAGGCAAAGACGAGCTGCCCTTCTGACGGAGGGCAGCGAGAAGGAGGTGAGAAAAACGATCGAAGTAGGAGACGCTTACACATTCGAGCCCAGCTGCGCGCTCTATGCCGAGGCCGCCAGAGGGGCGAGCCCCTTGATCAGGCAGGACAGGCGCATGAAAGTGACGGGCGAGGTCGTCATGATCCACCAGCAGCATCACTGGTTCCGGGTGCGCTTCCAGCTGCCCGGAGTGCCGGGAGACCAGCATGAGTGCTTCCAGCTGCCGGTGGCCGACACGGAGCTGATCAAGTACGGCTTCCGCCAGGGCGACGGCCGCCGCGGGAAGTACGACACCCGCTACAACAACTGAGGAAACAACAACGAAAGGAGCTTACACAAGCACATGAAAATCATCTCAATCATGAACCTCAAGGGAGGGGTGGGCAAGACCGTAACGGCCATCAACATGGCCGCCATCCTCTCCCGCGACTACCAGGCGCCGGTGCTCCTGGTCGACGCGGACTCGCAGGGCAACCTGAGCGAATTTGTGCGCGCAGGCCTGCCGGAGAAGGACTGCCGGAATGAGGGCGGGCTCGCGGATCTGCTCCGGGGTGTCGACGGCACCATCCGGGCCACGGCGATCGAGGGCGCGGATCTGCTGCCGGCCACCGACGACCTCATGGAGCTGGATGTCAGCACGGTGCGGTCCGGAAAGTCTGACCCGATGCACCTGGTGGACTTCCTGACGGATTGCGACGCCGATTATGCTTACTGCATTATCGACTGCCCGCCGGCATTCAACGCCGCGGCGACGGCTGCGCTGGCCGCGGCCGACGAAGTCCTGATCCCCATGAAGCTCGACGCCTTCGGCCTGCGCGGCATGACGAACCTGCTGGCCCAGGTCAAGAACATGCAGAAAGTCAACCCCGGGCTGGAAGTGGCCGGGATCCTCCCCACGATGTACTACAAGACCACCCAGATGGACTACGCGGAGAAGCTCCTGCGGGAGTCCGGGCTGCCGGTGTATTCTCACATCCGGCGCAGCACCAAAGTGGACGAGATGACCTTCGCGCAGCTGCCGATCATCAAAAGCAGCCCGAAAAGCGGGGCCTGCCGAGACTATCGCCGGTTTGTTGCGGAGTGGCTGAGAGGAGGCGAGCAGAATGCCGTTTGACATTGCGAGCGTGCTGAAGGGAGCCGCGGCCAAGACGGAGCGGGAACAGATCGTCTATATCCCGCTGGAGGATATTGTTCCGAACCCTGATAACTTCTACACACTGGAAGGTATCGAGGATCTGGCGGCGAATATCGAGCTGATCGGCCTGCAACAGCCTCTTCGGATCCGGCCGGGCAAGGACGGCAAGTACGTCGTCGTCTCCGGGCACCGACGCCGGGCGGCCTGCCTCCTGATCTCCCACGGAGACAGCGAGGGCAGCCACATGTTCGACCAGGGCGTGCCGTGCATCATCGACAACGACGCCTGTAGCGACAGCATGCGGGAGCTGCGGCTGATCTTCGCGAACAGCTCCACCCGCGTCATGACGCCCGCAGACCTCTCGCGCCAGGCGGAGCGCGTGGAGGAGCTGCTGTACCAGCTGAAGGAAGAGGGCGTGAAGTTCCCGGGCAGGATGCGCGACCACGTGGCCAAGGCCTGCGCGGTGAACGCCACAAAGCTCGCCAACCTCCACGCGATCAGAAGCAACCTTATCCCGGAGCTGCTGGAGGAATTCGACGCCAACCGGCTGAACGAGTCGGTGGCCTACCGGATCAGCCAGGAGAGAGAACAGATTCAGAGACAGCTGGCCAGCCAGGCCGGAGACTCCATCCGGGGCTATACGAAGGCGATGGCGGACGCCGCCATCGAGCAGATCAAAGCGCCGAAGGCAGGAACGGCAGCGTCGGAACCGCAGTTTGACGGCCGGGGACATCTGGTGTGGGACTCGGAGGAGTACGCGGCGCAGCGGAATGCAGAGGACGAGGAGTTTGCCGCGATGCTGGAGGCGGAGGCCGTGGAACTGCTGAGGAGAGTGAACAACATCCGAAACCGGCGGGACGGCATCGAGCAGTTGAAGGCCGCACACGGAAAGAGCCATCACGGATGGAACACGAGGACAGGATATGCCAACGCGAGCCCGAATGGGCTGACTCTGGAACACTACAAACACAGGGCAAAAATCACCCGCACCTGGACGGAAGTGTACGACATGCTGTGTACCTACGTTCTGAACCGTGCACCGGGGGTCCTCGCGCCGAAGGTGTCCAAATCGGACACACAGCCGGAGTGGAGGACCGGACGGCCGCCGGTCTCCGGGCTGTACGTGATGAAAAGCGGCGTCCCAAAGGAAGAAGGGCCGCGGTGGACGGCCAAGCGAGTGGCGGTCTGGACCGGCGACCGCTGGGTAACAATCGGACCGGGCACGCCGATCAATGACAACGTGTACGGCTGGTACAAGATTCCGGAGGATTGAGATGTACGACAAAGCTATCGAAGAATTGGTAAACCGGCTCTCGCAGGACGCGAGCTATAAATTCGGCGATCTGGTCATGAGCTACCCGGAAGGCCTCCGGGCACTGGTCATGGCGGTGGTGCAGTCCTGCATCACCGCCAACCTGGGGACAATGCCCAAAGAAGAGAGGGAACTCTTTGAGGCGGCCAAATCCAGGATGGTCGTCATGACTATTCCTGCGGAGCTGGATCCGCGGAAGCATGGAGGGCAGAAACATGAGAATTGACTCGCACAACGCCTGGATCACCAGGGCAACCGCAGCAGGCCCGTCCGACTATGCGGAAATCATCAAAGAGGGCCTCGACGAGACGGTGGGCAAGATCCTGCACGTCTTCGACGACATGAGCGCCATTGACCTGCCTTTGATGATCACCGCACTGCGGACGGCAGAACGCGGACTCTCGAACTGCACGATCGCCAAGAGCACGCACGCGCTCCTGGCCGCAGATGTGATCGACAGGATGTTCCGGCCGGAGTTTGGAGAGACGCAGATCGCGGTCCCGAAGGATCTGCTCGACAAGCTGGAAAACAAGGAAACGGAGGGAAAAACGTGAGAAGCAGCAACAGCACCGGAGGCCTGGGCCTTTTCGGCACCCTCGGCGTCGTGTTTATCGTTCTGAGGCTGGTCGGCGTGATCGACTGGTCCTGGTGGTGGGTGCTCTCACCGTTCTGGATCTTCGCCGCACTGGTCCTGCTGATTTTTGCGGTTATCTGGTGGACGGACTGATGGGACCGACTAACTGCCCAAACTGCGGCGCGCCGATCGGAATGGATGACCGGTGCTCATACTGCGGGACCATGTTCCTGGATGTCTCGCACATCCCACTGGACGAGCCCTTCTATCTTCGGGTCCGCACCGGGCTGCCGCACTGGCGAGGCCTGACAACGTGCAAAGTCTTCTGCAAGACCTTGACGGTGGAGGAGGCTGTGGACACCGCCCCCACTATCTGCATGGAGTTTGTGCCATTAGGAGCGATAATAGTAGAGGAGTTGAAGACAGAAAGATGATTCGCCCAGAGTATAATGCAGGCCCAGGGAGGCCGCCGACGGTGCGCTGGCCGATCAGGCGCACGATCGTGGAGTCCGGCCAGGCCTTTGTGAGGACCATGCAGGAGAACACGACCGTCAGCTGCTACCGCTGCGGCGGCGAGTTCCTGGTGAACCGGGACACGGCCTTCCGGACGCGGCGCAGCATCGATGATATGCCGTATATCCGATGCCCGCGCTGCGGGTATGTGGCCGCGGTTCTTTATTACTTCGACCGAACGGTCGGGAAGGGAGCATAAAATGTATGTTAGTTTTCACGGCGTGATCTTTGATCCGTCGACTCTGGTATTCGCCAAGCGCTGGGACGGAGATGTCGCGCTGTGCTTCGACGCCAGGCGCGGGCCGAATGCAGTCATCCACGCGACCGAGGAATGCACATCGGAGGAGATCTTCGAGGAGCTTTTTGAGGTCCTTCAGGACGCCGGCCTGGCTGCCGCGGATCCTGAGCCGGTGGATCTGACTGAGGCGGAGGCCGCCATGCTCAGGAATGCCCATGCGGAACACTACAACTGGATCGCCAGGGATAAGGACGGGAAACTCTTCGCCTACATTAACCACCCGCAGCTGGCTGGAGCTTACTGGGAGGATGGCGACGGCCTCTGCGCCGCCAAGAGGATGGACAAGGACGACGACGGCAACCCGATCTTCGAGTGGCTGGATGGGGAAGACGAGCCCGTCAACATCATGGAGCTCCTCCTGGGCGAGTGATCTATATTTTGTGGCCGGCAGCGCTGCCGGCCACAAAAGCCAAGAATCCTGCTCTTGAAAAAATCGGTTACAATCATTATTTTAGAATTAAAGGACGAGAGCCTGCAGGGCCACGGTCTAACGACGAGAGGAGTCTGTGAGACCGTGGCCAAAACTTTGAAGCGGATCGACGCCGGAGGACTGCAGATCGAAGCGCTGTACCCTCGCCGGTCCAGGTACGACACGCCGCAGCAACGGGCGGCAAAACAGAAGGCGAGCAGCGAAGCGCAACGCCGCATGAACCGGATCTACAGCTACCAGCAGCTGGAGCTGCTCCTGGCGACCAACTTCCCGACAGCCGGCAGCGGTCTGGTCGTCACCTTAACCCACGACGACCGGCACATGCCGAGGAACCGGGCCGCGGCGCAGCTGCGCTTCAAGTATTTTCTGACCAAACTCCGGAAGGAGCGCAAGGCTGCAGGCCTGCCGGAGCCCGTCGTTTTCTGGGCGCCGGAGATCCTGACCTCAGAGTCCGGGCGATGGCACCAGCACATCGTGATCGACAACACCGGCAACGACCTGGACATGATCCGCCGCTGCTGGATCTATGGCAGCGACATCGAGGCCACGAAGCTGCGCGTCGATGACGAGAAGAACTGGGAGACGCTGGCGCGGTACATGACCAAAGAGCTGCGCGAGTGCCAGGAGTACGACACGAAGCCCGGCCTGCACGGCTGGAGCTGCACCAGGAACGCCAAGCGGCCGGAGACCGAGACGATCACCGTCGACGATGACTACGACATCGCGCCGCCGGAGGGATCCACGGTCATGCTGGACGACAGGAAGCGGACAGAGTTCGCCGCCTACCATGTGGTCAAGTACCGCTTCGACGGTGTCCGGACCGGACACCGCGCACCCAGGGCACGCAGGCGCAGGAAGGTGCGGCGGCGCTGACTTTCTTTTATTTCTTTCTGCCTTGAAATCTATGTTAATCTTAGGAAAAAGTGCGTCGGAGGTCTTGAAACTATGCGAGAATCTGGTAGAATAAGCACAAGCCCGGACGAGTGGATCAGCTGTCCGATCTGCGGCTACAACCGGCTGAAGAAACGCAAGCCGGACGAGTCAGCAGACCTGGTTTACATCCACTGCCGACGATGCAAAAACGACATACCACTGACGCTTAAACAGGGCCAGAGCTTCCAGAGCCAGAGCCAGCGCAACGCATGAGAGTGCGGACGCTGGCTCTGGCTTTTTGTTTTGCCCGGAGGTGAGACGATGGCACAGAAGCCACTGAGACCATGCAGGCACGCGGGCTGCGGGGCGCTCACCCGTGAGGGATATTGCGATCGACACCGACCGACTCACCGGCGCCGGATCTCCGCGGACTACCACGGCTGGTACAACCTGCCGATCTGGACCAAGCACATCAGGCCGGAGCACCTGCTGCAGGAGCCGTTCTGCAGGGAGTGCGCGAAAGCAGGGAAGCGGACCTGGGCGACAGTCGTGGACCACATCCAGCCGCACCGCGGCGACTGGCAGCGCTTCACGGATCCGGACAACCTGCAGAGCCTCTGCAAGTATCACCACGACCAGAAGACAGCCCTGGAGATGGCGCGAGACAAGCGGGAAGCCCGATCGAAATGAGGGCGTTTTCCTCCCGCCCCGGCGCGCAGCGCGCTCCCCGGCGCCGGCAGGCGCGCGGGCATGCGCAGCGCACCACCTGAGCGCGCGCGGGCGCGGCCCAGAGGTAGACCCCGCCCCCGGGGTCGAAAAGTTTCGACCGGGCTGCCCCAGTGCCCCGCGTCCCCAAAAACGCGAGAAAAATTCCCCGATCGAGGGCCAGACCAACGAAATCCAGGAGGCGAGCGAAGTGCCGACACCGATCAGGACCCTGGACAACATGAGCAAACACCTGACCAAAGCGGAGATCGCGGAACGCGAAGCCGCCGAGGCTCAGCAGATGCCGGCGCGGAAGCTGAAGAAGCCGAAGCTGATCACCCAGGACAAGGCAGCCTTGAAGCATTGGAACCGGATCGTCCGGGACATGCAGGGGCTGGACATCCTGGACGTCCTCGACACCGATGCCCTGGCAATTTACTGCGCCAAGCTCGCCCGGCGCGACGATCTGCAGGCGCAGTACCTCGCCTGGCGTGATCGTTACGACGAGGACCCTGTGAACGCGACGCTCAAGGTCATGATCGGGCTGTCCGACTCTCTCCAGTCCGTGGAGCGCGATGTGCTTAGCTATGCTAACAAGCTCGGCCTGACGCCTGAAAGCCGGGCCCGCCTGGCCAAGCGCCTGGCGGAACAGGACGAGGATGATCCGGACGGGGACCTCTTCGCATGATGCCGAAGGACCACCCGTGCGTCCGGGACTGTCCGGAGAGACACCCCGGCTGCAACTGCGAGAGGCTCATCGCCTACAATGAGCGCAAAGAGCAGGAGAGCGCACGGCTCCGCCTTGCGAAGACGGTCGACCGATACCAGACAGAGGCGGTCCGCCGGTCCAAGCGGATCCGGCTCCACCGCGGGAGGAGAATCTTGTGAGCATGACAGAGAACCTGCTGCTCGAAGGCTGGGAGGATGAAGAGTACAAGGCCTTCGTCGACAAGTTCAAGACCAAGAAGACAACCGACGACTGCTACACGCCGCCGGAGATCTACGACGTGATCGCTGACTGGGTCGCGGGCACCTATCACCGGGACAAAGGTGGATTTCTTCGGCCCTTTTATCCTGGCGGCGATTATGAGCGCTTCGAGTACCCCCCCCCTGTCGACAGTAGTGGACAACCCGCCCTTCAGCATCCTGAGCCAGATCGTGCGGTTTTACGCGCAGCGCAGGATCCCGTTTTTCCTCTTCGCCCCGACGCTGACCCTGTTCTCCGCTGCGGCGAATGAGACCTGCAGCATGATCCCCGTGGGCGTCTCGGTGACCTATGCCAACGGCGCAGAGGTCAACACCAGCTTCCTGACCAACCTGGAGCCGGCCGACGTCCGGGTGCGCACTGCTCCGGATCTCTACCGCCTGGTCGATGCCAAAAACAGGACACTGATCCGCGAGACCAGGAAAGAGCTGCCGAAGTACAACTACCCGGACAGCATCCTGACGGCCGCGATCGCGTCGCGCTGGTGCAAGTATGGCGTCGATTATGTTCTCCGGAAGGCGGACAGCCTCCGGATCACCGGCCTGGAGGCCCAGAAGGCGACCGGCAAGGAGATCTTCGGCGGTGGGTACCTGCTCTCGACAAGAGCCGCAGCGGAAAGAGCCGCAGCGGAAAGAGCCGCAGCGGAAAGAGCCGCAGCGACGACCTGGGAGCTGAGCGACACAGAGCGCTTTTATATCGACTGGCTGGATAAGCAGGCGCAGCCGTAAAGAAGAGGAGAGCCGGGATGCCGGGAAGGGATAAGGTGCTGACCCACGCGGTCACAATGTACGCCAAGCAGGTCACAGCCGGGCGGCTGCACGACATGTGCTGCCCCTACGAGATCAAGGCCTGCCAGCGCTTCCTGGACGATCTGAAGCGGGTCGGGGATCCCGACTTCCCCTACGTCTTCGACACCACGCGAGCCGACCGGATCTTCCGGTGGTTCTCCCAATGCGTCCAGACGCGCGGGCCGGAAGCGGGCCAGCCGATCGAGCTGCAGGACTGGCAGAAGTTCGACCTCGGCAACGTCTACGGCTGGGTCCATAAGGACACCGGCGCCAGACGCTACAACAAGACCTACGAAAAGAGGGCCCGCGGGAACTTCAAGAGCACGGAAAAGAGCGGCCAGTGTCTGTACGCCATGTGCGGCGATGCGATTTACCCGCCATACCAGCCGGAGCTTGCGCAGTATGAGCGCGAGCCGGAAGTGGAGTGCGCAGCCGTCGACCGCGGCCAGGCGATGCGCGTCTACGGTGACGCCAAGGCGATCGCCGAGGCCTCGCCGAAGATCGCCCGCCGGCTGGTGATCCCAAAGGCCAACCCGGTGCGGCACCGGAAGCTCGGCGGCTACATGAGGGCCCTGAGCAAAGACACCAAGAACAAGGACTCCGGCGCCCCGACCTTCTTTTGCGTGGACGAGTACCACGCGCATCCGACCTCGACGATCTACGACATCGGCCTCAACTCCTTCGGAAAACGCTGGCAGCCGCTACTGGCGTGCATCACGACCGCCGGCGACGACGCGGAGAACAAGCCCTGCTTCAAGGAGGAGCTCTACGCCAAGCGCGTCCTGGACGGCCTCACGCGCGACGACCGTTACTTCATCATGATCCGGGAGCTGCCGGAGAATGCGGACCCGCACGACAAGCGGGAGTGGCTGAAGGCCAACCCGTGCCTGCGCTTCGACAACGACTACAGCCGGACCCTCCGGGATCAGATCGAGAGCGAATACACGACGGCCTACGGTAGCAACGACGCCACCAAGATCCGGCAGTTCCTCACCCGACGCATGAACCGGTGGCAGGCCACGGCGGAGCACAGCTACCTCGACGAGCACGCCAGGGAGCTGGCCAGGGCGGCCATGATCCCCGCCGATCAGTTCGCGCAGCTCACGGACGGCTGCGAGTGCTGGGTGGGCTTTGACCTCGGCAAGCGGATCGACCTCAGCGGCGTGGCCGCGGTGTTCCTGCTTCCGGACGGCCGGGTGGCCGTGAAGATGCACGGCTTCCTGCCGGAGGGCGCAGCCACCCGGCACGAACACTCCGACCGGATCGAGTACCGCGCCTGGGCCGCGCGAGGGTGGTGCACCCTGACCCCGGGCGACGTAACCGACAACAGCTACGTCGCCGACTGGATCTATGCCGGACAGCTGCAGCACCGGTGGAGCGTGACCAATGTCTGCTACGACGGGCACAATGCCACAGATCTGGCCATCCGGCTCAATGAAGAGGCCGGGAACGACGACTGGTGCGTGGAAATCTCCCAGACCTGCGCCGGGCAGAACCTGGCCGTCAAGGGCTTCCGGGAGCTGCTCCTGCAGGGCAAAATCCTGATCGAGGAGTCCGGTCTGGCGCTCTGGTGCCTTAAAAACGCGGTAGAGATCGAGAACAACTACGGCGATCTGAAGCTCAACAAAAAGAACCAGATGGACACCCAGCGCATCGACCCGGTGGCGGCCATGATGAACGCCCTGGCGCAGGCGCTGATCCGGCGGAACAATCCGACCCTGTCGGACCGCCTGGAGGACGACAACTGGTCCATGTAATTGTGAAAACTGCACAGCCGCCCGGCGCGGATCCGGATCGGATCAGCAGCTGCTGGCTGTGAAAACTGTACAAAACGACGGGAGACCGACATGGCAAGAGACGACGCGGGAGAACTTAACAGGCGCATCACCTTCCAGCGATTTGTCGGCACGGCCGACATCGTGGGAGATTTCCAGTACCTGGAGGACGATAACTGGGAGGAGGTCTTCACAGTCTGGGGATCCTGCCGGAGCATCGGGAGCCGCGAGTTTATGGCAGCCGGTCAGGCACAGATGGAGATCACTCACAACCTCAAGGTCCGGCGCCGGGAGTGGCCGGAGGATCCGCGGAACATGCGGGCTGTGATCCTGGGCAAGCGGTACCGGATCGCCTCGCCGCCGATCGACGTGGGAGACGAGAGGCGCTTCCAGACCTTCAAAGCGGTGGAGGTCTGGCCGTGAGCGCCGGCAATGCCGGCGACGCGGTGCTGAGCTTTGACACCAAGGGCATCACAGTTATGATCAAGGCCCTGAACAAGGTGAACAAGAGCCCACAGAAGGCCGTGAACAAGGCAACCTCGAAGGCCAACCTGATCGTCAAACGAACGGTCAAGGGCAAGGTCCCGGTCGGGCCTCCTCCGCACGGCGGTACCCTGAAGCGGAACATCGTCACCAAGGCCGAGAAGAATCACGGCGTCAAGGGCAAGAAGGTCCGGGAGGTTACCTTCAAAGGCGGCGCGGAGGCCAACGCGCAGCTGCAGAAGCCCATCCGGAACCCGGGCGCCCTGGGCGGAAAGAACCCGAAGGCCTACTACCCGGCCTCGCAGGAATACGGCTTCCTGGCACGGGCGCCGGGCGGCGGCACGCAATACGTCGAGGGCCGGCACTTCATGCTGCAGGGCGCTGAGCAGGCCAGCCCGACGGCCAAGAAGACCATGATCGATGTGATGGAGAAAGAACTGGACAAGCTGTGGCAGGAGGCGGCGCACGAATGAGTGAATTGAGCTATGACCGGATGAGTCCGGAGTTCGCCCTGGTCCAGGCGCTCGGCACGGTACCCGTGATCGCGGACCCTGCGGGCGGCGACCCGAAGGTCGGCGCGCTGCAGCCGAAGAAAGACTGGAAGGCGCCCTACCTCTTCTACATCCCGACAGAGGACGCCGAGGAGGAGGCCCTGGACGGCTCGACAGGCCTGCAGAGCTTCGCGGCCACGCTGCATTGTGTCGCCGGTACCCACCGGGGCCTGCAGCTGCTCTGCCAACGATGCAAGAAAGCCCTGAAGGACATGCGCGGCGCGGTTTACAGTACGCCGGAGCATGACCAGGACGAGGGGCCGAAGGGGACGGTCCTGATCGAGGACGTCACCCTGGAGCAGAGCTCCCCCGATCTCCTGGAGGTGGAGGTCGGATATTATCGCCGGATGTACACGGTCCGGCTCGACTACCAGACGGAGGAGGTCCGGGAGAATGAAGATTAAACTTTATGGCGATGTCATCAGCGACGAGTGGGCCTGGGTCTATGAGCTCTTCGGCGTGCCGTGCTGCTACCCGAAGTTGGTCAGGGACGCGATCGAGAAGCTGCCGGCCGGTGAAGACCTGATCATCGAGGTCAACTCTCCGGGCGGAAGCGCCTGGGCGGGCTTTGAGATCTTCGGCCTTCTGCAGAGCCTCGGCGAACGCACCGAAGCGCACATCGTCGCCCTGGCGGCGAGTGCGGCCACCACGATCACCAGCGGCTGCAGCCGCGTCCTGGCGTCTCCGGTGGCCCAGATCATGATCCACCAGCCGGTGATCGACGGCGGCGTCGTCAACAATAACGGCGCCAGAGAGCTGCAGAACTTCCTGGACAGCGTCAAGGCGTCAATCATCAACAGCTATGTCGTCAAGTGCGGCGGCAAGACCAGCCGGAAGAAGCTGGAGCAGCTGGTGGACAGGAGCACCTGGATGCCGGCGCAGGATGCCATCGAGCTCGGCCTGGTGGACGGCCTGCTGGACACCTCCGAAGAGGCCGCGGCGATGATCACGGCCGGTGGCGGGATCGGCGTCACCAACTCCGCCGGGGGCGGCAGCCTGGAGAGCCTTCTGGAGCGCTATGAAGCGGCCGTGAAGGCCGGGACGATGGAAGAGGTCCCAGGACACCCGGTACGCCGGGAAAGCGCCCAGGGCGCCGAAGCGGCGGCGACAGCGGCCGCAGAAGCCGACTGTCTGGCTGCCGGCGTCGGTGACCTTGCTGCCGGCGTCGGTGACCTTGCTGCCGGCGTCGGCAATGCGGTGAGGGGCATCGACCGCGCAGACGGCGTGGACGCGACGGCCTTCGCCGCCCTGGCAGTGTCCAGACCGGACACCTCCAGCGCCTACGCCCGCGGGGAGGCTGGGGCTCTCCCGACGCCTGCAGACATCGTGGCCAACGCGGTGGAAGACTGGACGCTCATGGCAGCCATTGAGCTGGAGAGAGCGAGGGGCGTATGAGCAGCTTTGACAGAGGGCTGCGGCAGCTGCTCCGGCCGCGCAGCGCGCAGCGGGATCCTCCGAACGCAGAGAACGTGGTCACGGTCGAAAGCCTGGGCCTCTCCGGGAATCTGATCCGGACCGATCAGGAGGCCGCCATGCGGATCTCCACGGTCAGCCGGTGCATCGACATCCTGAGCGACAGCATCGGCAAGATGCCCTTTTTCGTGTATGACGGGAAAACCCGCGCGAGGGTCGAAGATCACCCGATCATGGAGCTCCTGAGCGTCCGGCCGAACCAGTGGCAGACGCCCTTCGCCTTCCGAAAGCAACTGGAAGCGGAGCGCGTGGCCAACGGCAACGGCGTCGCCTGGATCCGCCGGGATCCGCGGACACTGGCGCCGGTGGAGCTGGTGCCCATCCCGCGCGGACGCTGGACCGTGCAGCTGCTGACAGACGGGGCCCTACGCTATACCATCCAGCACCCCTTCACGGGCCAGTCGATCACCTGCGGACGCATGGACGTGCTGCACGTGATCGCCTACACCCGGGACGGGTACCGCGGAATCGGTTACCTGGAGCGCGCGCAGGACATCATCCGGACGGCCAAGGCCGCCCAGGAGTACAGCGCGAGCTACTACGCCAACGGCGGACAGCCCTCCGGGATCCTCCGGACCGAGTCCGACCTGGGCGGCAACGTGGAGGTCACACGGGCCGACGGGACAAAGGAGACGATCTCCAAAAAGGACCGGATCCGGGAAGAGTGGGAGAAGCGCCACAGCGGCCCGGCGAACGCGCAGCGGATCGCCGTGCTGGACATGGGCCTCGACTACAAGCCGCTGGCCATCTCCAACCGGGACGCCCAGTTTGTGGAGCAGTCGAACCTGAGCGTCGAGGATCTGGCGAGGGTCTTCGGGGTGCCGCTTTATAAGCTGCAGGCCGGGAAGCAGTCCTACAGCTCCAACGAACAGAACGCCATCGAGTACGTGGTGGGGACGCTCCACCCGAACGCCACGATCTGGGAACAGGAGCTGGCCTACAAGCTGCTCATCCCCCAGGACATGGAGCGCGGGCTCCGGATCCGGGGCAACCTCATGGCGGAGCTCCGGGGCGACTTCAACGCCCGCGGCACCTGGTATCAGCACATGCGAGACAATGGCGCCTTCAGCGTGAACGACATCCGCGCTCTGGAGGACATGCCGGGCGTCGCCGGCGGCGACGAGCACTACGCCAGTCTGAACTACGTCCCGCTGCAGGACTGGAGAGAGCTCTCCAGGCAGCGCGCCGAAAGCAGCGGCCGGGGCGGAGGTGAAACATGAGCGTTCTGATCGTGCTCCTCTTTCTGATCGGCCTCAGCGGAATCTCCGCAGGCCTCTGCATGATCGCGATACCCTACGGGGTCATCTCTGCCGGCGCCGGGCTGGTGCTGCTGTCGATCATCCTGGCCAACGGCTACGACGACAACCGCAACAGCGGGCGCAAATCTTAGTATATCCGCGGCCCGGCCGCCGATATAAATATCATTTTTTCATTTTGGAGGTTACATCATGAAGAAAAGACTCATCGCACTGGCCGCGGAACGCACCACCGCACTGAACGCCGCGACGGCTGCCCGCGAGGCCAAGAACGAGGCCGAATTCTCCGCCCAGATGGAGAAGGTCTACAACCTGAACGCGGAGATCGAGAAGGTCCAGAGCCTGATCGCCGAGCAGGAGCGCCAGATCCTGACCGCGCAGCCCTCCGCTGCCGAAGTCCGCGACATGGCCGCCGAGCGTGGCGTGCAGCTTATGAACCGCCAGAGCGTGAAGATCTCCAACGTCGAGATCCGCCGGGCGCTGCGCAACGCCGTCACCATCACCGGCCAGATCGTACAGCCGACCGGCGCCGGCAGCGAGATCCACGGCGGCGACAGCGCGATCGCGTCCATCCTGGATCTGGTCCGCGTGGAAGACATGAGCGGCCTGTCCGGCTGGGAGGAGCCCTATGTGATCACCGAAGGCACGGCGGCCACCGCTGACCCTGTCGCGAAGAGCGGCACCGCCCGCGCTGCGAGCACCGACCCGACCTTCGGCATCGCCCAGATCATCCCGATGGAGATCACCACGACCAGCTACGTCGACCGCAATATCGGCACCCTGTCTCCGGCCCGCTACTTCGAGAAGGTCCAGGCCCTGGCGCTGCGCGCCCTGCGCAGGGATGCGGTCAAGATGATCGTCAACGGCGCGGTGGACGGCACCAAGACGTCCTACGGGATCAAGACGGCCAAAAACAAGGCCAACTCCAACATCACCAAGATCGATACCTACACGGCCATCGACGAGAACACCCTCGACGACCTGTACTTCGACTACGGCGCGGACAGCGAGCTCGGCGGCGAAGCGGTCCTGCAGCTCACCAAAGCAGACCTGAAGGCCATCGGCCGGCTCCGCGGTACCAATGAGAAGCAGCGCCTCTTCACCATCACCCCGCAGGGCAACGGCAACCGCGGCGTCATCGCCGACGGCGGTGTCCAGATCCCCTATGTGCTGGTCCCGCAGCTCACTGCCGGCGATCTGATCTACGGCAACCCGATGCACTACCTGCTCGGCCTTTTTGGTGATTACGAAATCCGCGTGGATGAGAGCGTCAAGAGCATCGAGAGGATGCACACCATCCTGGGCGACGCCATGATCGGCGGCAACGTGGTCGAGCACGAAGGCTTCGTCTACTACCACGTCTAAGGATAGGCCATGGCGGAGCAGCTGACAGCGGCCGAAGCCGCGCAGGCTAAGGCGGCCGAGGCTGCCGCCCTGCAGGCCTGCCTGGATTACATGCGCGTCGACAGAGACGACGCCAACGTCGACCGGATCAAGCGCGAGTTTATGCCGGCAGCAAAGGCGTACCTCTCCGGCGCAGGGATCAGAGAGCCGGCGGAGCCCGGCCCGGATCGGGAGCTCTACAACCTGGTCTTTCATTCCCTGGTCCTGCATTACTATGAGCACCGGGACGCTGACCGGGCAGAACTCGCCTGCCCGGCCAACGTCCGGCCGATCATTAACCAGCTCAAGCACTCCAGCGAGGGCTGCATCTAAACCCGAATTTGTGTCCGGATCGGACACCGACCTGTGAGGAGGTAAAACTATGGCAAAATCCCGTGCGCTGGGTACCCAGCTTAAAGTCAACAACAAAGTCGTCGGCGGCCTCACCACCATCAACGGCATCGAAGTGACCGCGGACGACGTCGACCTGACCGCCCTGGATAATACCAGCGGCTACCGCGAGAAGGAGCCCGGCTTCAAGGATGCCGGCGAGGTCACCTGCTCCGGCTTCCTGGACGGCGCGGACGAAGGCCAGGAAGAGCTCTACACCCTGCTGGCCAGCGGCGAAGTCGTGCCCTGCAGCATCATCTTCCCGTCCAAGATCGGCAAGACCTGGACCTTCCAGGCGGGCGTCACCCGGTTCTCCACCGGCGCCGAGCTGGAAGGCGGCGTCACCTTCGAGTGCAGCCTCGCTGTCTCCGGCGCGCCGACGCTCGCAGCGTCCTGATCGGAGGCTCTGACGAATGGATCATAACGAAGCGATCACCCCGACCGTCCAGCTGGGCGGTCGGATGTGGCCCCTCAGAATGACGCACCGCGTGCTCATGTTGTTCTCTTCGGCGACGAAGATGAGCATGGACCAGCTACAGTATCAGATCGGGCGCTATGACTACATGGTGCTTCTCCTGTGGCTCATGCTGCAGGAGCAGGATCCGCAGCTGAAGCGCGCGAAGTTTGAAGGCTGGCTCGACGACCTGGGCGTCAAGGGCGTGATCCCGCTGCTGAGCTCCGTCGGCGAGGCCATGCAGGCCGCCTTCCCGAGCGAGGAAGAGACCGAAGCGGAAGAAGCGGACAGTGAAGACGCCGAGGATGACGAGGCGGAGGACCCTACCGAAACCGGGGCTATTTCTCCGGAAGCATGATGCTCGCCGCCCGGATCGGCGTCAGCCGGTCCGAGTGGGAGGACATGACTCCGCGGGAGCTGATGCTCTGGAGCCGGGCCTTCCGGGAGAAGGTGCTCGACGACGCCAAAATGAAGCGCCGGGAGATCTACACCCTCGCGGGCCTGATCCGGACTATGGTCTGGGCCAAGCACGCACCGTCCTACGAGTCGGTATTCCCGGACGGCGCCAGGAAGAAGGAAATGACCGATGAGCAGATGTACGCGCAGGTCTGCGCGCTCAATAAGCTCTTCGGCGGCAACACAGAGGAGGCTTAAATGGCTGTCGTAAAAAATATGATGGTGCGTGCGGGTGCAGACTTCAGCGCCATCACCAAACAGGCCAGCAAGGCCTCAAATTCGATGCGCGGGATGCAGAACAGCGTCTCGCGCTCCTGCAATGCGATGTCGAAGGCAGCCGCGGGCCTGAAGAAGGCCTTCGCGGCTGTGGGCGTCGCGGTGAGTCTCGGCGCCCTGGTCAGCGCGGCCAAGGACGCGGCGGCGGCCTATGACGAGCAGGTGCAGAACGAAGTCCGGCTCGCTCAGGCGATGCGCAACACGATGTCGGCCACGAACGACGAGATCCAGAGCGTGCTGGATCTCGCCGACGCGCAGGAACAGCTCGGCGTTATCGACGCCAACGCGCAGATCGCAGGCGCGCAGGAGCTGTCGACTTACCTCTCGACGGCCGACGCCCTGAAGGAGCTGATCCCGGCCATGAACGACATGGCCGTGCAGCAGTACGGCTACAACGTCACGGCGGAGCAGACCGCGGGCATCGCGACCATGCTGGGCAAAGTTATGGAAGGCCAGACCGGCGCGCTGAGCCGGTATGGCTACTACTTCAGCGAGGCGGAGGAGCACATCCTCAAATTCGGCACCGAGGCGGAGCGCGCAGCCACGCTGGCCAGAATCGTCGAGCAGTCGGTCGGCGGCATGAACCAGGCGCTCGCGTCCACCCCGACCGGGCGCATGAAGCAGCTGAGCAATACCCTGGGCAACATTAACCAGCAATTCGGTCAGGCGGTCCGGACGCTGGGGACGGTTTTCCTGCCCCTGCTGAATAAGGTGGCGCAGATCCTCGCAGCGGTGGCCACGCTTGCCAACAAGGTGGCGCAGGCGATCGCGAACGTCTTCGGCGGAAAGTCCGCCGGCAAGGAATGGAAGTTCATCCCGCAGACGACGGCCGCGGTGAGCGATACGGCGGACACGATGGACGACCTCAGCAGCAGCACCGATAACCTCACCAGCAGCACCAACAAGGCCGCCACCGCTGCGAAGAAGATGAAGGACGCCTATCAGCAGGCGAGCTTCGACACGCTGAACATCCTCAAAGAGAATACCGAGGACGAGGATGATGATTATGACTACACCTCCCCGTCCTATTCCCCGGTCACCGGCGGATCCGGCGGCGGCGACGACGCCAGCGACATGATCCAGGAGATCGACGCTGGATCGGAGACTGCAGGAGAGTCTGTCGGATGGCTGGAGTCTCTTCTCGGAAAGCTCAAAGAGAAGTTTGAAGATTTTAAAGCCGGGCTTGATTTCACAAAATTGCGAGAGTCCTGGGATAGACTGAAGGAAGCCGTCAAAGGTTTTGCAGAAGCAGTCGGTGGGCTATTCGCTTCCGTGTGGGAAAGAGTTCTGAAGCCATTTGGACAGTGGACAATCAACGAAGCACTGCCAAGAGTCCTTGACGTTCTGGCCGGTCTGTTCAATGTGCTCGCTGCGGTAATCAATAAAGTTCTTCGGCCGGCCTTTGAATGGCTGTGGGATCATTTTCTCGAAAAGATTGCCCACTGGGCTGCAGATGCATTCATTAAAGCCCTGGAGCAGATCGCAGATCTGCTGGATGACATCGCCAGGCTGATCAACGGCGAAATGTCTTTGGGCCAGTTCCTTGCACAGCTTAGCGATTTCCAGAGAATCTTAGTGGCCGCGGCTGCTACATTCGTTACGATTAAAACCGGAATGCTGGCAGTGAAGGCCGTAGGATTCGCCAAGCACATCGCCGAGATCGTTTCTGGCTTCTGGAAATTTGTCACAGGAGCCGGAGAAGTCGTAAAAAGTGCTGGCAGCATCAAGGGAGCCATGGAGGCGGGCTTAGGCGGCATTTCTACGACAATTCTCGGAATCACGGGAGTGCTCGGCGGACTTAATATCGGGATTAATGGTTTTGTGAGTCAGTGGGAAAACGGCATGAGCGCGGCAGGCGCGGCAGTGACGGCGCTTGGAGTTGCTATCGCCGCCGTAAGCGCAGTCATCCTCGGCGCTCCCGCAGCTGTCGCGGCTATCGTCGGCGCTGTCGTCTTTGTCGTGGCGGAAGCAGCTGTCGCTATCCATGATCACTGGGATCAGATTTCAGAGTTCTTTAAAACTGAAGCCCAAAGCTTTAAAGATGGCTGCGCCGCAACAGCAGAGGAAGCAAAGCAGGCTTTCGGATCTCTCAAAGAGTTTATTGTAAATGTCTTTACCGGTGCCAGAGACGCAGCGATCGCGGCATTCAACGGCATCAAGGAGGGCGTGCAGTCTGCCATAGACAGTCTCAAAGCTTCGATCGAAAAGGTTAAGGCACACTTCGAGACGTTCAAGGACGCCGCAGCCAAGGCAGTCGACGGAATGAAGAGCGCGTGGAACGGCGCGAGCGAGTGGTTCCGGACCAATGTCTCAGAGCCTCTGATTCAGTGGGGCGAGGAGACCTGGGAGACGATCAAGAAGAAGGGCCAGGACGCCGGAGAGAAGATCAAGGAAACCTGGCAGAGCGTGAGAGAGTTCTTCCGGGAGATTTGGAACGGTGTGCGGTCTCTCGCGGCGGAAGCATTTGAGACGGCCAGAGAGAAGGGCGTCGCCGCGTGGAACGCCATCCAGACCGCCTGGGGGCGCGCGAAGGGGTTCTTCAACAGCTCGGTCTTCCAGCCCATGGTCGCCGCCGCGCAGAGAGGCGTGCAGGGCGTGATCGGCTGGTTCGACAAGATGCTCAAAAAGGCCCGGGAGGCTGTCGCGGGAGTCCGGGAAGCGGTGTCAAAGATCGGCGAGGGCTGGAGCAAGGTCAAAGAGTCGGCGCAGTCCTTCGGCACTACACTGTTGGACAAGCTCAGCTCCTCCAAGCTGGTGCAGACGCTGGCAAACATCAAGATCCCGCACCTGGCAGCCGGCGCCGTCATCCCGCCGAACCGGGAGTTCGCAGCAGTGCTGGGCGATCAGACCAGCGGGATGAACATCGAAACGCCGGAGAAACTCCTCCGGGAGATCGTCCGGGAGGAAAGCGGGAACAGCTCCATCATGATGATGCTCTCCGACATCCTGGATGCCATCCTGGACGGGAAAGAGATCACTCTGGACGGGTACCGCGTCGGCAAGACCCTGCGCAGGTACCAGGCAATGGCCGCCAGGGCCAACGGATAAGGGGGCGCAGCAATGGGACTTGCAAAATTTTCGATCAACGGCGTCGACTTCTCCGACTGTGTCGCCCATGGCGGCCTCGGCTGGGCTCGGCACGACCTGGACAAGGACGGCAGCGGCCGCAGCCTCGACAGCTTCATGCACCGGCACCGGATCGCTCAGAAAAGGACCCTCAAGATCCAGTGCCGGCAGCTCACGGACGCGAGAGGCCGGCAGCTGGCCAACGCCCTGGACCCGGAGACGATCAGCGTCACCTATAATGACCTGAAATACGGGGTTATCACCAAGACTTTCTACGGGACGGATTTGGAGGGCGGTCTCTGGGGCGAAAAGAATCACACACTGTACTGGGAGAACATCACTTTCCAGCTGACGGAGGTTTGAGACATGCGGACGACTTCACCACTGTACAAAAGACTGCGGGAGCAGACCGGCAGCCGGTACGAGGTCCAGATCGTCCGCGGTTCCGTTTCCTACGGGATGCGCGACATCCGCAGCTGCTCAGTGCATCAGAGCCTCCTCAGCTCAGACGTGGGTCCGGCGATCGGCGGAACCGTCTCTGCCCGGTGCAGGCTGGTGCTCAATGAGTCCGGAGACAACTGGCCAAGGATGGCCGACTTCGAGATCCGGGTCCGCCTGGTCAGCGCGGACGAAGCAGAGCAGAGTGAGTGGCTGAGCTTCGGGACCTTCTGGACCGACACCAGGAGCGAGAGCAAGTACGGGACGCTCACGATCGAGGCCTTCGACGGTTTCCTGCGCCTGCAGCAGTACTGGACCGACCTGATCCCCCAGGAAGACATGCCGGCGAGCTGGCCAATCACCGCCGCTGCAGCTGCGCGGCTGCTGTCAGAGGCCACCGGAGTCAGCCTGGACAGCCGCGACGCCCTGGACAACACGGTGCCCTTTGTCGGCCTGGACACGACCGCGACGGCGCGGGACGTCTGGGCGGACATCGCCGCAGCGCACGCCAGGAACGCCGTGATCACGCCGGAGGGCTATGTGCATCTGATCCCTCTGGTTAACATGGACGAGACGGGCGGCTCCGCCGTGGCCGGCATCGCTGTGGCCGGTCTGGCGATCGCCGGAAACGACCCGGCAGGATCCGGGAGCAGCTCGCAGGATTATATCTATCTCGGTCTCACCCCGCAGAAGCTGGATGTCACGCCGGAACTGCAGGCGGTCACCGGGGTGGAGCTCAAGGACGACGCGGGTAGGATCGCTGCAGCCGGCAACAGCTCCGGCTATGTCCTGAAGGCGTCCTGCAATTACTCCAACAGCGCCGCGGCGCTGCTTTGCCTTAACCAGGCCCGCGGCTATGTCTACCGACCGTTCACGGCATCCGGGACCGATCTGGACCCGGCGGCGGAGCTCGGCGACATCGCGATCATCGACGGGCAGCCGCACCAGATCATGAGCATCGACTGGGACCTCGCCGCATGGATCACCGCGGACCTCGCCGCGCCTGCGGAGTATGAAATCGACCACGAATACCAATTCCAGGACGATGCAGCCGTCACGCTCCGGAAGGCACTGGCGGCAGATGCCGTTCTGGAGACTGCGCTCCGGTCCTACATCCAACAGACGGCCGAGGGGATCATGGCGGGCGTGGCGGCGCAGTATGCCAGCGACGCCGACCTGCAGAACGCTGTGGACCACCTGCAGGCAGAGATCGACGGCGCGATCGAGTCCTTCTCAGGGTCCGCGGTACCGACGCTGGAAAACTACCCTGCGTCCGGATGGACCGACGCCGAGACAAGAGCCAAGCACGTCGGGGATCTCTACATGGTCAACTCCTCCGGCGGCGATTACGCCGGCTTCTACTACCGCTTCGAGCAGATCAACGGCGCCTATCAGTGGACGCTCCTGAAAGATTCAGAGATCACCAAAGCCCTGGCGGATGCCGAAGAGGCCAACCGGAAGGCGACCGCCGCGCAGGCTACATCCACCACGCTGCAGCAGATGCTGGCGGACGATTACAGCCCGACGGCTGAGATCGAGGAGCGGTTCTACACCAAGGAAGAGGGCGAGGGGCAGGCGGCCGCGCTGCAGTCAGAGCTGTCACTCACCGACAGCCGGCTGACCGTGGCCATGAGCGAGCTCCGGGAAGACACTGAGGGCCAGTTCACCGCCATGTCCTACTACATCCGGTACCAGGACGGCGAGGTCATCGTCGGCCGGACCGATGAGCCCACAAGCTTCCGGATCTCGCCGGCGCAAGTGTCCGCCTGCTACGGGAATGAGGTCATCAGCTACTGGAACCAGGACAAACAGCGCACGCCGAAGCAGCTGGAGATCCCGGTGGGCGGATCCCTGCGGATCGGCGACCTGCTCTGGCAGCCGCGCAGCAGCGGAAACCTGAGCCTCATGTGGGTCGGCGCCACCAACAACGAAAACAACAGCGGGGAGTGACATAGATGGCAGACACAAAGATCGCGACCTACCGCGGCGAGAAGGCATCCGGATCCTATAAAGTGACGGGGACCATCGAGCTCTGGCTGGCAGATGGCGCCGCCGAGTCCGCACCGTTTACCAAAGTGTGGAACGTCTACATCCGCGCTGCTACCGCGGACCTGTTGAGAAACAAAAGCACATCCGGCCGGGTCTCAATAGGGGGCACCAGGATCAGCCTCACGTTCTCCAGCACTCCGCTCCATGACAGCGTTAACAACGACTATTACATCTTCGCCTCCTTCCCGGAGGGACGAGAGATTCAGCTGGCCGACGTCAGCCCCGGTGATACGTTCTTTGCCTCAATAAGCGCGACAATCGCCGGGACCAGCCTCAGCTGCTACGACTTTCTCCCATATCCCGTGCAGGTGCATATCACGCCCCCCACTGCGGTTTATACCTCAGCGCTGAACCGCTTCAGCTGCACGCCGTTCAGAATCCCGTCCGGCCCGCTTACTATGACCGCCTATGGCGTGATCACACCGAGCTACCGATCATCACAGCTCTACACATCGGCATCCACAGCACTGGCAAAAGAATCCGCCGGCTCCCTTATCTCATATTTCTACTGGTACCCGAGCCACCTTGACGTGGGCGACAGCGATTTCCAGGACGGCGCCGGGGAATACTATCTCAGCTTGAGCGCCTGGCGGAAGACGACAAACTTCGGCAACGTGACCCTCATTAACTTCGACAGACTCGAAGGGCAGATTCTCTACCAGGAGACGCCACCCGCCGAAGCCTACCCCTCACTCACGCTCTCGGCGACAGAGACGGAAGGGGCCGGCCTGCTGGCGAGGTACGGCAAGTACATCAAGGGAAAGTCAAAAGTCCAATTCAAGGCGAGCTATTCCCTTAAATACGGCGCCTACTCCTCCGCGTTCGAGATGATTGTCAACGGCGTGTGGGGGTCGGCGACCACCAGAACCATCTCTCCGACGGCAGACGGAACCGCCGAAGCCACGATCACCGACGACCACGCGGCCTCCACAACCGCCACACGGAACTATTACGTCTACGACTACTGGGACCCGTCCATGCCGACCATGGCCATCCACAGGTGCCGGCAGGACGGGACAAAAGACGACAGCGGCGGCTATGTGCTGATCGAATGGGCGATTAATGTGGCTCCTCTGGGCGGCCAGAACAGCAAAGTCCTGACGATCACCCATCCGGAGGGCACGACAACGCCCACCCTGTCGACTTACGACGCCAGCGGCAGCCTGATCGTGGCAGCCGACACCGAGACCAGCTACGACATCACCTTCTCACTTTCGGACGACTTTACAAGCATCGAGAGGACCATCCGGCTGTCGACCGCCGGCGTGACGATTGACGTCTACAGAGGCGGCAAGGGCCTCGCGATCGGCAAGGTGGCCGAGTATGACAAGACCCTGGAGATCTCTTCGGAGCTCACCACAATCCTGAACACGACGGACGCAAAGAAGATCGACCTGATCGACGCACTGAAGAAACTCGCGGCGAAGACCGGGGTCGACATCTACGTCGCCGAGCAGAGCGCCAACAGCTAAGGAGGTATAACTGTGACCGCAAACAACATCAGAGTGGCCGACTTTTCGGGCGGCCAGATCAAGGCCGTGACCGCGCCCGTCTTCCAGTATGCACACGGGCAGCGCCTCATCTTTTCCGGCCTGGACCTGCCGGAGTCCTACAAGGTGGACTTCAGCAACTATGAGGACCGGGAGTACGCCAAACCGCAATACGGTGACGCCACCGGTGTGGACATCCCGGACGAGTTTCTGCGCAACGGCAAGCCGGTCTTCGCCTTCCTGGTGCTCTCAGTCGGCGAGGACGACGCGGCGACCGAGCGCGTCGCGGAGGTGCCGGTCAAGGCCAGGCCGCAGGAGACGGACGTGGCTCTGACCGAGGTGCAGAAGAGCGCAGCCGATCAGCTGCTCGCTGCTGCCACCGCTGCGGCAAACAAAGCCACGCAGGCAGCGGAAGACGCAGAGGCGGATCTGCAGGCCCTGCAGGACATGGAGTTCGCCGCAGAGACGCTGGAGCCGGAGAGCGAGGCAACGGTCACCAAAACCGTGGACCCGGAGACCGGCGTGGTCACGATCACCCTGGGAACGCCCCGCGGGCGGAAGGGGGATCCCGGAGCCAAAGGTGACCCGGGAGCGAAGGGCGACCCGGGGAGCAAAGGCGACCCAGGCTATTCTCCCACGGTCTCGGTGGAGTACGACACCGGGCACATCACCGTCACGGTACAGAACGAAAGCGGACCCCAGACGGCGACGATCACGCTGGAGACCTACGAGGATGACGGGGACGGGAACATCACAGTCTCCCGGTCCGCCTCATAAGGGGGCGCAAGATGGCAAGCCTGATAAAAGTGACTTATGTGGACGGCACAACGGTCATCCACGCAGAGAACCTGAACGACATCCAGGACGCCATCCTGGCTCTGATCGACGAGGGCCTGACCTTCGCCGACGACGGGCAGGGAAATATCACAGTATCGACGACAGGAGGATCGACCAATGGCAACTAAAAAGGCAAAAAGCATCCGGTTCCCGGGCCTCCCGGACACCTACACCTTCGCAACGAAATCCAGCGATCTGGAGCTCGACAACGTCTACAGCAAGGACAACGTCGACTCCCGCGACGACGCGCTCTATGCCTCCATCCTGGCCGGGGGCGGGGACTACAAGGCGACCATGCGGTCCTTCTTCCTGGCCAACGGCGCGAACGCCCTGACGGATCTCAGCGTGCTCTGCGATCGGTGGTACGCGCTGAGCCGCACCGGCTGGTCCGGCGGGGTGCGCTTCCCGGTGCCGGCTGCAGGCGCAGCGGCATCTTCTGACGGCACCAAGATCGGCGACAACGCCGGCCTGACCTGCACCCCGTCCACCGTCACCACGGCCAACCGGGACGACTATGCAACACTGCCGCTTTTCGCCGTCGTCGACTGCAACACCTACCTGGACGACACCGGCCGGCCGCACATCTCCGCGATCGACCTGGACGACTGCGGCCCAGCCTTCGCGCGGACGGATCCGGCGAAGATCGTCGGCGTGCTGCAGATGGCCGGCTGGGTCAAATTTGTGTCCGAATCGGACACCTACGGTTTTGACTACACCGACCAGGCGGAGGCTGCCGGCTTCCATCCGCTGAGCGAGGCGGTGGAGCTGGAGGACAACAGCGTGCGCAGCTGGGTGGTGCATGGCAAGTACGGCTTCGGCGAGGGCTGGACCTGCTGCAGCGGCGTGAAGACCAAGGTCTGGAATGTGAGCCACAACAGTCAGCTGACCGGCGTGCGGGGTGTCTGGGGCAACCGGTACTGCGGAGCGACCAGCGCGGACGACGCCTGGCTGAAGCTCATGCTCTACCTCAAGTACGGGCAGCTGGACAGCGACCGCGTCCTGCATGGCTGCAACAACTACAACTACGAATACCAGCCGGCGCTGGGCGAGACCGGTGTGGAACGGATCCTGCTGACCCCGGCCCAGGCCGACAACCTGATCGTCGGCAGCACAATCGTCCTGGCGGCCTCGAAACGCGCGCAGAGCAATGTCGTCGACCGCGCCAGGATCACCGCCATCGAGACGGTGGAGATCGACGGGACCAGCTATGGGGCGGTCTACGTGGACAACGGCGGCCAGACCTTCGACACCACCACGGAGCTCTGGCTCTCCACGATGCAGTGGTACACCGGCAGCACGGACGATGTCCTGGGCAACGACGGCGGCATTGACCCGACGAGCGATAAATACCCGGTCAAGCTCCAGGGCATCGAGTACATGGTCGGCTGCTATGAGGCCATGGGCGACGTCATCCTGGTCTATGGCGACAACGGCGGAGTCAACTGCTGCACGCCCTGGATCTGCAGAGACGCCAGCAAGCTCGCGACCGCCAAGAACGCCTCCTACAAGTGCGCGCACGGCGTGCCGACTCCCGCGTCGAACTCCTGGCAGTACCCGAAGCAGATGCACGGCAGCAACACGCTGCCGGAGCTGATCTTCCCGGCCGATCTGGGCGGCAGCACGTCGGCGGGCCCTCGCGACGGTTTCTACCTGCTGAGCGCAAGCTCCGGCTCTTACGAGTGGCTGCGCTTCGGCTACCTGAACTACGGCGTCGGGTATGCCGGCCTCTCCTGCGGCGGCGGCGGCAACGGGCTCGGGTACGCGGACTGGTACATCGGCGGGCGGCTTTCCGTAACCGGAAACAGGGGTGAATTTCAGGCGGCCGCCTAAAGCGGGCGCCTGAAAGAGGGGACAAAGTCCCCTGATACCTTGAACCATAAAGTCCCGGCGCTCGCGCGCCGGGCAGGGACTGATCATGCATCCGCTGGTGCCCGCGGCCTTCGGTGGCTGCGCTTCGGCAACCTGAACAACGGCGTCGGGAATGCCGGCCTCTCCTGCGGCAACGGCAACAACGGGCTCGGGAACGCGAACTGGAACATCGGCGGGCGGATTTTTGGAAATGTTTGACACACATATGCAGAGGCAGCAGGCCTCGCGCATGATCAGCCCCGCGCTGCGGCGAAAATGTGTCGTTACGGCACCAGGACGGCCGAGAGGCCGACACCGGGCACCGGCGGGAATCTGCGCCGGTGCGGGTTTAGTAGACGCAACCGAAAGACCCTGAGATTTCAAAAAGCATTCTATCATCGGAGGGGTGAGAGCGTGAAGACTTATTGCAAGAACGTCGACCCCTCCGACCTCAAAACGATCGAGAAGCATGTCTTTGACGCACTGAGCCCAAAGCTCAAGCGGAAGGACTACAGCGAGTTCGCGGCAGGCTACTGCGGCCTCAGCGGCAAAGAGATCCGGGCGCAAGCCAGGGCGTGGATTAAGTGGTACCCGGAACTGGAGAGCGCGGTCCGGCGGATCTCCCTGGACATCTCCGCGAGGATCCTCGCTAGGGATCTCTGCCTGGATCCTATCCGCTATTCCGTCCGGACTGACGGGCTCAGCCACAAGACCCGCACGATCGGCATCGAGAGCGTGATGCAGCAGCTCATGGAGCACGTCGCGGTCGGCTGCCTGCAGGAGCTGTGGGCGGCGAAGTATGAGCACCACCAGTACGCCAGCATCAAGGGCAAGGGCCAGCTCAAGGGCGCGAAGACCATCCAGAAATGGACCAAGGCAGGGAAGACAAAATACTTTGTGAAGCTGGACGTCCGCAAGTGCTTCCAGAGCTTGAGCCGGGAGACGGCCATGCGCTGGCTGCGGCGAGACATCGCGAAGAACGGGCTGCTCCTGTGGTTCGTGGACGCGCTCCTGCAGATGCACGGCAGCGGCCTGGTGATCGGGAGCCTGCTGAGCCAGTTCCTCTGCAATTACTTCATGAGCTACGCTTACCGGTACGTCATGGGCCTGCACAAGGTCCGACGCGGCAAGGCGGTGCAGCTCTGCAGCTGCGCCCTGTTTTACATGGACGACATCCTGCTCTGCGGCGTGGATCGCCGCAACCTGCTCATGGCCACCCGGAAGCTGATCCGCTACCTGCGGGAGAGCTTCGGCCTGGAGATCAAGCCGGGCTGGAACATCCGGAAGCACACCGACTGCGGGATCGACATGATGGGTTATGTGATCACGGCGAAGGGGAAGCTCCGGGTTCGGCCTCGCGTCTTCCTGCGGGCCCGCCGCGCCTTTATGCGGTCCGCTGCAGGAGACGACCGGCTGAAGATCCAGCGCCGCGTCTCTGCCTACTACGGCTACTTCAAGGCCGCGCGGATCTGGACGCTCCGGAAAGCGAAGCAGAAGAACGAAACCAAGGGCGCCGCGGTCAGCGTCCTGGCTATCCAGCACAAGGCCGCAATCATTATCAGCTTAGAAGCGAGGAGGGATCTGAAATGCGCTGCGTAAGTGCATCCGCTGAGAAGCAGCGGGACATCGAGATCGGCACCGTGGCCGGTGTCGCCACCATCTACCTGCGGGCAAACCACCGGGAGGTGGAAACGACCGTGGAGACGGTCACGGCCAAAGGGAAAACGACGACCACCAAGGAGAAGCACTGGGAGTGCGACGAGGCGAGCATGCTCTGCCCGGCCGAAGACGCCCCGGCGCCGGATGAGGTCGCGGAAGACTTCGAGGCCTGGTTCGAGTACGTGGCCGGCTGGACACCGGCAAAACAGAAGAGCCTGGCGCAGATCCAGGCGGATGTGGAGTATATCGCCGCGATGACCGGCGTGGAGCTGGAGGTGTAAACGATGGCGCTGCACAGTAAAAATTATCTCATGGTAAAACGGAACTACGACAAGGGGCTGTGGAGCATCGAGATGGTGCGCAGCCTGGTCGGAGTGCCGAAGACCGGGATCACCGCTGCCGAGTTTAAGCAGATCACCGGCCAGGACTATGAGCCGGAGGGTGAGGACGCATGAGGACCTGTGTGATCACCGCCGTCTGCCTGATCGCCGTGGTGGCGATCGTGGGATGCTATGCTGCGCTGATCCTCTCCAGCCAGATCTCCCGGGCGGAGGAGCGCCGGGGAAGGAAGGCCCCTCCGGATCCGGAGAGGGAGGAAACCATCGAGGCGCTGCACGATGACGGCAAGCGGTACAGCGGCCTGCTGGAGGACGATGTGTATGACTGACATTCAAAGCATTTACGCCGTGCTGCGGCAGTCGGGGATGACCGAGACGGGCGCCCTGGCCATGATGGGCAACTGGATGAAAGAGAGCCTGCTGGATCCGTTCCGGAAGCAGGGCGACCTCACCGCTGCAGCGCTGCCCTCTCACCAATACGTCGCCCAGGTGACCAGCGGGGCCATCCAGAAGATGGCCTTCGCAAGGGACCAGATCGGCTTCGGCCTGGCGCAGTGGACTTTCTGGGACTTTGTCGGGAACCGGGAAGGCCGGAAGCTGGACCTCTACAACTACTGGAAGGCCTCCGGGATGCCACTGGACAGCGCCGTCATGCAGGCGCGCTTTGCGATCTGGGAGCTGACCCACAAGGGCCAGTATAAGAGTCTGTGGTCTTACCTTCAGACGGTGGGCCCGGACGGACTCAAGAACGCGGTCGACCGGATCTGCCGGGAGTATGAGCAGCCGGCCTACAACAACATCCAGGAGCGCTACGACGCCGCGGTGGAGCTGGCCGCCCGCCTGGACCTCAACTCGACGGATCTGCCGCAGGGATCCGGAATTGCCGAAAATGTGTCCGGATCGGACACCGGCCCCTCCGGGGATCCTGCGCAGCCGGCAGCGCCAAAGGAACCGGACAAGCCGACCACGCCATTCTGGCCACCAAGAGGGGCAAAGGGCGGCCCCGATGATCCCGGCCTATGCCAGGGCATGGTCGGGTGCGATGTGGTCCTGCTGCAGGCCGCGCTGACCTGCAGAGGGCACGGCTGCGCAACCGACGGGATCTTCGGCCGCGAGACCGGGGAGGCCCTGGAAGGCTTCCAGCACGCCGAAGGCCTGGCCGCCGACCGGATCGCCGGGAAGAACAGCTGGAAAGCTCTGTTTGATTATTGAGGAGGGCACCGACATGGATGCAACAGAAAGAGCGCGCAATATCAAAGAACTGATCACGGCCATCATGGCCACAATTATCGCAGTGATCGGCTGGCTGGGGGTGGCGGTGCTGCTCCTGATCGTCGCCATGGCCGTCGACTACATCACCGGCACGATCGCCGCCAGGGCGACGGAGGACTGGTCCAGCGCCAAGGCCAGGGCCGGGCTCCGGCACAAGCTCGGCACGATCATCGCCGTGGGCGTGGCAGCCTTCGCCGACGCCGGTGTGCAGATCACGCTGCACCAGGCGGAAGTGATCCCGATCTTCGCCGACCTGGTATGGCCGCAGGCCTTTACCCTGATCGTGACGCTGTGGTACCTCTTCACCGAGCTGGGGTCAATCATCGAGAACCTGGGAAAGATGGGGGTTACCATCCCGGCCTGGATGTCCAGGGGGATCGCCGTGCTGAAGTCGAAGGCCGGGGAGGCCGCCGGAAGCGATGAGGATGCTGCCAAGCTCCTGGAGCAGATCCGCGCCGCCGTCGCCGGTGGGCAGACGCCGCAGATCTACGGCGGCCCGGTACCGGATCCGGACGACGACCAGCCTCACGGAAAGCATGAAAAAGCGGATCCGCCCGCAGCTGCAGCGCTGACCGGGGACCCGCGCAAAGACGCCGAGACACTCTTCGGGCCGACTCCGGCCGAAGTGATCGGGGATCTGAAGGACGTCGAATAATATCCCTTTAGGGGTAAACCGGGGGTATAAAC
>Ga0310695_10002708_pt1 | contig 36681 bp, 12 predicted proteins | sample RumenRJG_04DNA_FD_203882 | JGI IMG/M metagenome (GOLD analysis project Ga0310695, IMG submission 203882) | Bovine rumen microbial communities from Lethbridge, Alberta, Canada - RJG_04 (v2) (version 2) | ecosystem: Host-associated > Mammals > Digestive system > Stomach > Rumen | place: Canada... | reverse complement strand
TGAGTGGCGACTCGACTTAGCCGAGGGCGACATGTACTACAATGCTCGTCGTTATCTGACAGCACTCACTTATTACAATAAGGTAGACGGCAGAGAGGAGATCAGTGACAGCATCCATATCCAGCTGATCATTCTGAAACGCATGATGGACTGCTATGACGAGCTTCTCGATAGCGACCATCTTGTCAGGACCCTCATGCGTTTAAGAAATCTTGCCGAGAGTAACCACAACAAGGCCTTCGAGGCTATGACCTACTTCACAAGCGGCAAGTGGCACCATATCAACGGCCAGAAGAAGCTTGGCTACACTTACTGTCAGGATGCTATAGAGATGATGAAATCATCCGACTACCCCAGCAAGCACGTAGAACTGCGCGACTTCTATGGTGAGATGGTAAAGATGTATGCCCGTGACGGCCGATACGACGACGCCATGCACATGTCACGTCTTCAGGAGGCAGAGACGCTGCATCCCGCACCTATAATCATCAAGAAGGCTAATGAGCGTGGTCTCCGTCAGACTTATGCCATCCGTGCCAGTATGCTGGCCAAGGCAGGACGTATGAGTGAGGCCGACCAAGCCTATGAGTCATGGAAGAAGACAACCGGTGGCAACGTCATCGATGACAAGGAAATTTTCGACTATTTGCGTCTGTCAAACAAAGACGAAGAAGCCCTCGACATAGTTACAAGTTACCGTTATTTCCTTTATAGGCGTGGTGACACACTCTCAGTACGCATGCTCTCCGTCCTAAATATGGAGGCTTTGCTTCGTGTCGAGATAGGCGATTATGAACAAGTCCATAAGCTTGGTCATCAGATAGGCGCCATTGCCGACAGCCTCAATGTGCGCAGATCTAGCGAACAGATGCAGACCACCTATCATCTGCTGAAGGAAAAGAATGAGTCGCAACAAAGGGCGCAACGGATTACTATTCTCACGATAATCTTAGTCGCTGTATTGATAATATCATTGGTAATCCTGTATTATGTAAGATATATACGTCACCGCAATGTTGAGCTTATCAAGGTACTCAACGGTCTTGACGCCTATCGCCGTGCGGTCATCAATGGCGATTCGCCTACATCACCCGAGGTTGTAGCGGCACTGGAAGAGATGCGTAAACTCAAACTGCCAAATGATCTGTCATCAGAAGAACTAGAAGAACCCGATGACGAAGACCGCAGGCTCTATGTAGAGATGGACAAGCAGGTTACCCGCGACCGACTCTTCCTGAAACCCGGTCTTGGACGTGATGACCTGATGCGCCTCATCGGAGTCGACAAGAACCGATTCGGTAAGATGATGAGCAAATATTCAGATGCCTCCAACACCTCTGTATATATCAACATGAAACGTGTGGAGTATGGAGCCAAACTTCTGTTAGAGCAGCCTGAATATACCATCGCCACCATCGCCAGTGAATGCGGCATGAGCAACACCGTCACCTTCAACCGTACATTCAAAGAAGTCTACAATATGACACCTTCCGAATACCGCGATAAAATGAATGCCCTTTTACAGCAAAAAGGCTGATTTTGGAGCCGTTTTATCGCTATTTGACGATATTTAGGGGGGGGGGGGAGTAAAGTTGCTTTACCAAAGCAACTACGCCTCATTTTAGGACATTTTGTTTGCAACTATACACCTATAACTATCTGATTACAAGGAGTCTTGACAAATTGTTATATAATCTTGCGGACACAATATTTATATAACAGAATATATAATATACATAATTTTGTCAAGAATAAACACAAACACAAATCATATTTTTAGAATTTACTATTTCTGCAATAGGACAAATTGTAACAAAAAAAAGACTAAATATAATATTTTCACGCGTGTAAGCTTACCGGTTTAAATGAAAACTTTGTACCTTTGCATGTGGAAATAAATTAAAAACAGTGAGATTATTTAGTACTTTAACCATTTGGATATTAACACTGATGACGTTTGTAGGTGTTGAAAAGGCTAACGCTCAGACGCTGGCCTTACGTAATAATTTGCTTTACGACGCAACACTTACTCCCAACATCGGTGCAGAGCTTCGTATCGACTCTGCATGGACAGCTGGAGTGAATATTGGGTTAAACGCTTGGGATATCGACAAGAGCAAGAACAAGAAATGGCGTCATTTCCTTATTGCCCCGAATATCCGTCGTTATTTTGGCCACAAATCAGATAAGCCTGCAAGCAGCTCTCTCTGGGGAATCCCTGCCGATGCAAGCCGACATATAAGCTATCTGGAACTCGATGCTATTTTTAGCCATTTCAACGTGGGTAATACCAAAATCCCCTTTGGACTTTACAAATCCATCCAGGACCGCCGCCTTCAGGGTGACCTCTTTGCCCTCGGCGGGAAATACGGTTATTCTTGGATTCTCTCCCGCGACTGGCGTCTCGAAGCCGAAGCCGGCATCGCCATTGGCTACGCCTGGTTTAAGGAATACGACTGCGACCACTGCGGCACTTTTTACGGCAAGGGCGACCGCATCTTCCTCCTGCCGCAGTTAGGAATAAATGTAGTGTACATAATCAACTGAATTAAAAAAAATAATAACAATAAAAACTTTCGAAAGTATGAAAAAGAGTTTTATCTATGCCTTGCTTTGTGCGATAGCATTAACTGGCACAACGATTTTCTCTTCTTGTTCTTCCAGCGAGGACACAGCGGATGTAAACCCGAACTACAATCCGGAAACAAATGAAGTAGTAACAAAGTTTGTTTTTAATGTTTCTACTGGCAATGAGGCTACCACCCGTCAGTCTTCTGCTGCTACACAGGCTACCACTTCGGAGATGTTCCGTGGAATCACCAATGCGGCACTCTTTACTTATAAACAGGGTGAGGATGGTAAACATCTTGCTACTGCCGAAGTTGCCAACAAGTACATTGACCTAGGTAGTCCTATTGCAAGCTCAGCCATTACATCTTCACTCTCCCATCGAGTATTAGAGATGAGTTTACCAATCAATACAAATACGATGCTGTTCTATGGAAAAGCACCAGAAGGTACGCCGTCTTCAGCTGAGAGCGCAAAGGGATATTCAGCTTATGATATCTATGGACACCTCGACGATTACACCCTGGCCAGTAATACAGGTGACAATGCAGGTAAGGATATCTCTGCAGCCAACTTTGAGTTGGGCAAGCGTATGACTGCTGCAAATAAGGAAAAGTTCGAAGAAATAAAAAAGCTTCTCGGAGGCGTGCTGACCTGCATAATCAACACAAAGATTGCCAATGAAGATATTGTAGCGCTATCCGCAGATAACTATGGTGTGGCTGTTGCCACTAGCGACTATCCCAATGGTGTTAAATGGTCAGATTATGCCAATAACAACGGTACAAGTCCTGTAGAAACAACCCATGAGCTTTATCCGTTGGAAGAACAACTGGCTAATGTTTATAAAGCATTGACCACTATTAATGTTGATGGTGGTGAGTTGCGAGCAGGCTTTGGCACAGCCATCTTACATACAATTCAGGATGTGTGGTCAATTGTCAACCACGTGCAATGCGCCACACCATTTAGCAAGGGTGAAGCCGTAGCAAAAAAATTAGCAGAATTAATTCATAATAGGATTAAGGGATATTTCAATGGTACTGTACCTACTTCTGGAGACAATAAGGGTGGAACCGTGACGGATGTCACCTTTAATGCATCCGTTAGCCAAATGATAAACACCTTTGCAAATGATACTGCATGGCCAACGGAAGCAGGCACTAAGCCTGAAATAAAAACTCTAATCACATCAGAAAATCTCGCCAATTTCCCCATGGCTTACGCTGTACCATCGGGAGCTGCTCACTATGCCTGGAAAAGTGAAACAAAGACGTTTGAATACGTGACCAACTACAGCACTGCTTCTGTGGGTGGTGCAGGTGGATTCACGGTAGACAGCTACTTCTATCCTGCCGAGCTGCTGTATTTTGGCAATAGTCCGCTGCGTGTTTCTGGCACAGAACATAAGGAGCCTACTTATCCCAATGGAGTAGACACTTGGAAGACAGATGGCAGCTGGTCTGCAGATTGGGTTAATAACAGCCATGTGGTATCTGCAACCAAAAGCGTAGCCATGAAGAATAACATCAATTATGGTTCGGCATTGCTGAAGACTACTGTAGGCTACAAGACATTGACGCTGAAGGACAATAATCATACCATTCAGAAAACAAGGGATCCGTTACTCGGTGACAACGACGAGCCTGATAGTACGATTACCGTAACTGCAACAAGTTTCCAACTAATGGGTATTATCATCGGTGGACAATATAAGAAGGTTGGTTGGGATTTCACCCCTAAGGCTTCAGATAATAGTCAGGGGTATGTTTACGACAAGGCCATTGCTGTGGGTGCAGAAGCCATTCCTGCGACAGAAAACACTTCATCAAATCCTAACTACACGCTGGTGTTCGATAATTACAGATCAGGAGAATATCAGGATACCGTCTATGTCGCTTTGGAACTAAAGAACAATACCGGAGGTGACTTCTATGGCAAACACAGTCTGATCCGAAATGGCGATTCATTCTATTTGGTAGGTAAACTGAATCCTGCAGATAAAACTTGGGCCAGTCTGATTCAGGCATCAAACGACCATCCACTGCCTCCATACGATGCTGATGGCAATACGATTCAAACAGTCCGCGTATTCATGCAGGATTACATGACAACGGCTAATTTCTGGTTTGATACAAATTCATTGCATGAAGCACTGCTGACCGTACCTGATCTGCGCCACAGCACGCTGACGTTGGGTCTCTCCGTAGATATGAACTGGTCTACAGGTTTGACATTCGATAATATTATTCTTGGTGATGAGTAATCGTCACAAAGTGTCAAACCCTTATAAGTTTTGTTTCTGAAATTGAAAAAAAGAACATCCATAGCACAAAATCTTTATAGTTGGGAAGAAATGCTCAACTACAGGGATGTTATGCACCAAGCGGTTTTGTGCTGTGGACTCTTTTTCATCACTCTCATACCATGCTCATGCAGCATGATCGACGAAGACCAGAGTGATTGTGAGAAGTCGAAAATCGACTACGAGCTTAATCTGATTACCAATATCTCGACAGAGATTCAGACCCAGCTCGAGACAGAGACTACCCTATCCACTGAGGCTAACCTCGAGTTGGCTCAGGCACTTAGGGATCACCTCTCTGGTATCTTCACCGACTTTGCCCACGATGTGGACCTGTCGTTCTATGACACCGTAGGCGACTCAGTACGTCTTCAGCACGATGAGCATATCATGGACGCCAACCAGGCATCGTATTCACTCAACCTCCCAATGCGTCGTTATATGCATCTGGCCACAGCCAATATCCTGGACAACCAGCTAGTAACCCTCGAGAACGACGAACGTTGTCACCGTTCAATCCTACAACAGGTCAGCCGTGATACCATCGACTCTCACGAGACAGGTATCTTCACTGCCCGTCAGTCTATGGAGATCCTTGAGGGTATAGATCAAAACTTCAATGTCCACCTCTATATGGCAAACTGCGCTGCGATGCTCATCATCGACCCTCAGGGACTCGATACCGACGGTATTAGAGTCTATTCAACAGGTTTTGCAACAGGTTTCAACATTTGCGACAGCGTGTATAACTATCCAGCCAACTCCCCGATAGTAAGGACTACCCAACTGAAAGTCAATGGCGAAAAAGGGCAAGTGGGATTCTGTTCTGTGACCTTCCCCTCACGAGATACACGACATACTCGTAGTATCATCGAGACCGAGGAGCCTTTTATAGCACAGCCGGGAGAAGAGGCGCTTTGGGAATTCAAGGTATATATGCCCCAGCCAAATGCAGCAGGAACAAGTGCCGACATCCCGGTGACAGAGACCATCCTCCGTGTAAAAGAGCCTCTCCGTGCCGGACAGCTGAAGATTATCAAGGTATGGCTTAACGACGACGGCAGCATAAGTACCGACTCTCCAGAGATAGGCACATCAGTGACACTCGACTGGAAGCCCGGACTGGTGATAGGATAATATATGAAGAAATAATGATACGTGAAGTAAGAGACATAGTACGCTTGATGGGAGTATTGCTGATGGCAGTGATGCTTCTGTCGGCATGTTCTGGCAATGAAGATCTGGCACCTGACCCCAATCAGCCTGCACAACTCATCACTGCCCGGCTGAACTTCTCTCTTCCCGGACGTATAGTAAGCAGGACGAAGGCAAATAATACCCGTATGACAGGTGATGTTGTTCAGGAGAGCGGCAAGGAAGAAGACTTCCGTGGCCTCGATGATGTCCATCTGTTGTGCTTTAACCAGTATCCTACCCAGAACGCCCAGAAACTTGGTGGTGTGATAGACATGAAGACCTCCGGCAAAGGTGTCAGTGAAGAAGCAACCCAGGAAGACTACTCGCTAAGTCAGGAGATACGTATCCCCGTAGGCACCTCGTATTTCGCCTTCTACGGACGTGCAGCAGATGCGCCAACGACCCATGACGAGCGAATGCATTACGGTACCTGCGAAGCCGTTGGTCTGAGTAAGAGCAGCTATCAGGGTAACGACTCCATCCGCATCCGTCCCGTGCAGATTTGTCCCAAGAAAGACGTATTAGGTGGCAGTGAGAAGGGTCAGGCCTTACTGAACCTCCTTAACTACCTCATGAACATCACAGTTAATGATACAGCCCCCAATGACCGTTGGTCTACTGCAGGCAACATGTATCTTAACGAAGCCTACAAGCGGATGACGCAGCTGACAACCCTCTCTTCGTACAACGTACAGGTAATGCTGGGTTTCATTCTTAAGCTCGTCAATCAGAATGCTGCTGACGCCCAGGCTGACGGGATGGTAAACGCCATCACGAATACGATTATCGAGAGTTGTGATCCCGAGACGACCCCCGACATCGCAAACGGTATCATCAAACTAAAATCCACCTACCAGGGATTCCCCGCAGACATCAGACTGCCGGAAGGAGCAGCACGTATCAAGTGGGATTCCAATACAAACAGATTTATCGTTCCTGACAAACAGGAATATGGAAACGATCTCAACGTCACGTCGGTCAACGATTATGTTTATCCTATGAACCTGCAGTATCAGGTATTCTCTGACATCGTGACATCCGACTCATTAGTCATCTTCAAGGGAGGAACCACCGAAGCCGACGCGTCAAAATACAAGAACTGGAACGACCTGATAAATAACGGCTATGAAGACTCTTCGAAAGAGGTGAAGGGCACCACGCAATCTGTAGCGATGGTAAAGCAGGTAGAGTATGCCGTAGGCCGACTCGCCATCAGATCCAGACTTGGTGACGATGCATATATACCAGATGCTAAAGGTAATTATGTGTATGTGGGAAATGAGCCCTTTACACTCAAAGGATACGTCATAGGCAGTCAACGAGAGGTAGACTACGACTTCCAGCCGGTCACCTCCAGTAAGACATTTGCCATCTACGATACCGACATCAACGGAGGTCCTCAGGCTCTGAAGCGCCACTATTTCAGTGAGACCGACTATGTACTCGGTCTTGGTACACCTGCCGACCAGGTGATTATGGTAGCATTGGAGTTGGTTAACAATGGACCTAACTTCGAGGGTGCCGACGGGGTTATCGTTACCGGGGCTACATTCTATCTTGTAGCCAACCTCAACCCCAAGCAAGCCGAAGGGAGCAGCTACGACCCGGGACGTCTGGACAAAGTCTTCATAAAAGACCGTTCTACGATGGTGAACATAACGATCAACAGTCTGGGCAACGCCACCTACGGACTTCCTAACCTGGATATTCCCGTCGCTACGGTTGGCCTGAGCGTAGACCTTCGCTGGGAAGAAGGGCTCTGGTTCCCTGATATACCTCTTTAACAACAGAAAATAAAAAATAAAATATACAGTTATGCAAAAGATTCAAACTTCAACCCTGATGATGGCCTTAGCCATCGCATGTACAACTGGACTTTCCTCCTGTTCGTCAAGCGACCTCGAGGAGAACAGCAATGTGGTTTATGACAACAACGGCAAGGCCGGTGTTAAGTCGGAGTTTGTCATCTCTGTTCCACGTAAGGTAGTAGGAACACGTCAGACCGACGGGGCTACACAGAGCTCCGGTCTCGTTGCTGATTTCCGAGGCATCGACAACATTTGTCTCATTCCCTTTGCCAGTGAGCCAAGCGGTACCTCTACCAAGTATGCCGACATTATGCGTCTTAGTGCCGTCAAAGCACTGAGCAGTCCGGGTAGTGTCAACTACAAGGTCTATTCCGACCAGTTTGTACCAGTTGGCACAAGAAACTTCCTCTTCTATGGCAGAGCCATTGCTAACGCTGCAGAAGAGGAAATCTCGACGATGTCTGACAAGTTCCACTATGGTGTTCTCAATACCAAGGGGCTGACTAACGATGAGTTTACCAACCCAAACAGCATTCTCTTCTCTCTTGAACAGATAAATACGAGTGCCGATGCACAGGCAGGAGACATTACAGGTAAGAATATCATCCAGCTGTTGAATTCAATAGCTAACACCACTGTTTCCGGTGCTACTGCTCCTAATGACAAATGGAGTACTACCAATAATGCCAACCTGTTTACCCTTTACAAGAGATTCACAAGCCTCACCACCTCATCTTCGAATACTGTGGCAGTAATCCTGAGCAGGTTATATTTCTCACTCAAAAATTTTCAGTCATCGGATCCTGCTTATAAGTTAGTCAGCGCCATCAGGTCGAAGATTGAGGAGGCATGTACGTCGGCTCCTATCAACGGAGAACCCCTTTCGTTAAGTAGCAGCTACACCGGCTATCCCGGTAATATCGGTCTTCCTGACGGTGCAGTACGTGTACGTTGGAATGCCGGTGGACTGCAGGGCAACAGCTTCGTTGACGTCACTGCTCACTATGGTAAGAACTACGACCTGAAGATAACAGATTACGTATATCCCGCTGCTCTGTGGTACTACGTAAATTCCCCATTGAAGGCAGCTCCCAGCAAGAAGTCAGACCTGTATGATGCTGCAGGCAACTGGGATGGTGTCATCAACAGTGTATATAACGGTTCTTCCAACGAGGTGGTAGCAGAGACACAGTCCATCGCCCTGACCAAACAGGCAGAATATGGTGTTGGTCGTATAGAGACGAGGGTAAAGATGGGCACCGGCACATTCTATGATGCCAACGGAAAAGAGGTGGATCTAGGCACCGGTTATACCTTGAAAGGTATTCTCCTTGGTGGCCAGTGTAGTGTGGGCTATGACTTTACCCCTGTAGGATTAGAAAACATGACCATCTATGATCGTGTAATGGCCAGCAGTAACATCGTGGCAACACCAGGCTATACCACATCAGCCAACCAGACCCTGGCGTTAGAGACATCCGCCAACCAGGTTGTCTATGCAGCCCTTGAGTTGATCAATGGCGGTAAGGACTTCATGGGTGCCGACGGAATCATCCCTGCCGGAGGAACCTTCTATCTGGCTGTAAAGCTCGATCCTCAAGAGGCTACAAACTATCAGGCCGGCACGCTTGACAAGATTATCCAGCAGGACTATGTTACCCGTCTTACAGTAACCATAAACAACAGTGGTACTACTGTTGACCGTGATGGTAACGGAATACCGGATGTATATATCAAGGATGGTGATGGCAATCCCATCGGTGTAGATACTGACGGTGATGGTGTTGTTGACCCATACGATATCAATGGCGACGGCAATCCCGACACCTTTATCACAGACCCCGCCCATGGTGGTCCTGGATGGGATACCGACGGTGATGGTGAAGTTGATATCCCTGTTGTCCCCGATGAAGACGGCAACTACCCTGACACCCCAACCATTCCCGACGGCTTAGGTAATGCTACTAATGGTATTCCCGACATGACGAGTCCCGGAATAGAACTTGGCACTTCTGTCAACCTCGAATGGAAAGAGGGTCTGATACTTAATCCGAATATATAATAAATAATGTACGCCCGATGATGAAGTGGACACGATATATGCTGATGTTGCCTGTGCTGATGGTGCAGGCACTCAGCTCGTGTTCGCTCATCGACGAGCCGGAGAGTGATGATAACAGCCCTGTGGAGGTAAGTATGGCATTTTCCGTTTCCAACCCTGCCAGAGCCATAACACGTATGTCCGACGACGTGGTACAGGAGCAAGGTACAAGCTACAGAGGATTAGGACAGGTCTGGATGATACCGTTTACTATCAGTGGTGATACAGTAGATACCACAAGTAGTGAGTCGCATCTGTTTAACGATGCTAAACTCATTGATTACACCTCTGCAGCGGGTAACTATGGAGGGTTCTATCTCTATAATGTCTTTACTCTTTTTAAGGGTATCAATGCTTTCCTGGTTTATGGAAGGCCTGCATCTTCCAGTTCCAAGGCTGTCAACGGCTCGCTCTTATATCCCAACCTGTCGTATCAAGACTTAGATACCCTCAGGTTACGTCTTGAGCCGTTCTATCCAAAGACGACGGCTCCCAGTGAGGCAACCCTGTTAGCTAACTACCTGACCCATATTGCCGAAGCAAATGGTTGGAACACGGCTACTAATGAATCGCTGAAATTGCTGTATAAGCTCTTTACGGGGCAGGAGAATGACGGTTCAATGGTTATGGCAGGAGCCAGTGTGAATGTGAAAGAGCATGTCAACGCTTTATACAAACAGGTCAGTTCTTTCTCTTTCACAGGAGACAATGCGGCTATCCAGTCGGCTATCATTAATAGAATACAGAATCTACCGACAAGTGGTCTTGAGGGACTGACTCTTACCGGCAATAATGAGACAGGCAGCAATTGGCGTCTGACAGATATAAAGGTCAATGGAAAAGACTACCCCGATCCTGTTTCACTTGGTTTCCCAGATGGTGCGGCAGCCCTGTTATGGAACGACAACAGATTTGTGCCCCAGGTCATGACTACTACACTTGCCAGCATCAATAATATCAGTCGTTTCTGTTATCCTGCAGAACTCTTCTACTATACCAACAGCAGGATTGACACATCGTACGATGAAGACTTCCGGTCTTTATACGGATCAGGCCAATCTGCGACAAATTGGGACGGCAGTGAAGGTGTACTCGCTAAATACGAGAACAAAAACGCCTCCGTGACAAGCAGCACGAAAGGTATCGCCATTAAGAAACCTCTGCAATATGCTGTGGGACGACTTAAGATCAATTTGCAGGGAGTATCATCAGCCAGTTTAAGTGATGGTGCAGGAAAAGAAATCTCCCTGACTAATAATAATAATCCGTCTTTCCCTCTTACGGGTGTCATCATCTGTAACCAGCATCCTGTCGGTTTTGATTTCCATCCCATTGGAGAAGTGACTCATAGTGACGACTGTTTCATTTATGACAGTCAGGTAGGTACCAGTTGTCATATCCGCCAATCGATAGGGCAAAGTGACCCCGGAACCAATATCCCCTCCACCCTGGTACTACAGAATTATGATGATGAGGAGGTGACTATAGCATTGGAGTTCCGTAACGACAGTGGTACTGACTTCCGTGGCAATGGCGGTGTAATCTATCCTGGCACGAAGTTCTATCTTATGGGAAAGATAAAGCCCGGTGAAAACGACAGTGCCGGAGAAGATGTTCCTGACGATGTGAAGGAACGTGTCTTTACCCGAGACTATGTGACAACAATTAAAACAAATATCAACTCACTGGCGAAAGCATATAACGTACTGCCCAACATCTTAGGTGGACGTTTTGAATTAAGCGTGGAGCTGACCCCAGCCTGGATTCAGGCAGAAACGACAAACGTGATATTGGAATGAAAGAGATAAGATACATATTGATGATGTTCATCGTGCTACTACTGGCAGCTTGCAGTAGCGGTGACGGCGAGGCGTCGGATACCAGACAGAAGGTGCCGCCAGTCATCAATATTTATGTCCATTCTCCAAACAATCCCGTTATCACTCGTGGAGATGTCGGAGAAGTAAACCCGATTAATAACACAGCCAACGAGAGTCTTATCACCAGTCTCCAGATATGGGTATTCAATAACGGTACAGGCGATCTTATCTCCTATTATTCACCAGAGTCGGTTGATAACCTGAATGAAACCGCTGGAACAGCCAGCTATCAGCTGAGTGTGAGCGAGGCTTTTGCCAGTGCAGCAGAAGCGGGAAATAAGCCTAATGTGGATGTCTATGTCTTGGCAAATGCGGCAAGCTGCAACATGACCTTCGATGAAAAGACATCTCGGGACAGTCTGGAAGCCGCGAAGATCACATCTGACTTCTTCGGTTTGGAAACACTTACCGATAAAGTGCCAGAATCGGGTCTTCCCATGTCGGGAGTGCTTCGCAATGTGCCGGTGGATGGTTCATCACCTGTATACAGACTCCAGAATGTGTCACTGACACGTGCCGTTTCCAAGATTCGTTTTGTCCTTTGCAAGGAGACACCAGCACAAGGCCAGGAAAACATAGCCGTTAGTATCGACAGCATACGTCTCAATGCAGGTATGATTCCCAAGAAAGAATATATGTTCCTGGAAACAGGTACGAATGCCAACCCTTATCGAGTTGACGGCTTTTATAATGATGTTGCTAAGGAGTTCGGGAGTTTGACAGACCTACCTTCTTGCGAAGACCCACTACAGTATGCATATCAATCACAGAACGCGCAAGACTATGAGAACTTGATTGCGGAAGGTGTGGCAGCAGGAAAACTGATACAGAAGGGCCCTTACTATCTGCGTGAAAGTGACAAACAGCTTCGAGGTATCATAAGATATCAAAAAGGGGGAGAGGATGCAAAGAATGCTACGTTTGAAATGAAAACCGCCGGTGACTTCTCCAGAAACCATACGTGGATTGTCTATGTCTTTTACAGTAAGTCAGGACTGGTGGCTATCACGGTGGTGCTCAAAGACTGGAACGAGCATACGGATTTTCATGAAGTATATAATTGGTAGGAGAAATGAGAGACTATATAAATATATATAAGGTAAGCGCAACGCTGCTGATGCTTCTATCTGCAGCAGTGATGTTTGTGGCCTGCTCCGAAGATTCTGATTCCGTAGAGAGGGATACTGACATGCTGCAGCTGGTGCCTTACACCAGTGAAATGGTAGAATCCTCGCCTGCTACAACTCGTGCCGTTAGTCTACCTACTGGCTATACAGAGTATATCGGACCAAACAGCATAGGAGTTTATACAACCACAGCAGATGAAGCTCCAGAAAAGATACGTACATTCTTATATATTAATAATGCATGGAACTCTCAGGTGAGTGTTACAAACTCTACGCAGTATTACATCTACGGCTATATGCCGGTTAATGATAACATCAAGTGTGCTATCTCTAAACGTACTGGGAAAGATTTCTCTCAAGGGGCTGTATTGAGTTTCAATGACCCAGCTCATCTGCTTCCACCGGTGATGGCAGAGGATTTCTCTGTGATAACGGGCGTATTGCAAGTGCCAAGTGCTTCACCTGCAGAATCACTCACCCTGACAGCAAGAGAGTTCTTATACGTGGGCAAACCATCTGGTAGTAATTTTGTCTACCTGATGTTGGATCATCTCTATTCTTGTGTACGTTTTGATTTCAAGGTTAATGACAACTACAGTAGATTACGAACTATCGTACTTAAGAAGGTGAGATTGAAAACCGGTAATTCCTTCGCTTATCCTTTAGTGGTTACAATGAAAGCAAATGAGGACTATACGGCGGATTGGGGCATTAAGACCGCCTTCACCCCTGATTTTGTTACATTATTCCCTCGCGAGAATGAAAACAAAGTACAGTTACCTGCTGCTTCAAATACAGATGTGACTAAAATGGTGAAGATAGACGGCTATTTCGCTCCTTTCACAGATGTGGCGAACAACCTCGTGCTTGAATGTGAGTATGACGTACATGATGCTGATGGCAATCTGGTGCGCAAGGACTGTAAGGCAACGAATAAACTCCCAACAAATAAGATAATAACAGGATTAAACCAGCGTACTACGCTCACTTTGACGGTGAACCCAACATATCTGTATGTGTTGTCTGACCCCGACTTGGATAATCCAACGGTGGTGGTGAATTAATTTGGAGATAAGAGTTGAGAATGAGGATAATCATAATAAGCATCATGACGGTTCTGACTGCATTATCAGTCAGGGCACAGATAAGCATTGGTGGTAGCATCTACGGCGGCGGTAATGCCGGCGACACAGGCGGAAAGACTACCGTCAAAGTATATGCCGGTAATTTGCATGCAGTGTTTGCTGGTGCCCGTATGGCTAACGTGGGTGGCTCCAGCTTTGTCCATATTGATGGCGCACATGCCTCCGACTATATCCTTGCCGACTACGTCTATGGCGGTAATGATATTGCAGGAACAATCGGTACGTCAAGCACTCTTCCTAAAGAACTGACTGACACCGTTGAGAACAAGATTAACAATAGTTGGAATTCCTTTGTGCGTATCTCTACCAAGACAGAAACCGTTAATAATATAGTACAAGAGACTGATGATGCCCAGAAAATTTATGTCGGTCAACTGTTCGGCGGTGGTAACGGCTATTATGATTATAAGACAACAACCGATGAAACCGGTACTATTTATACGGTTGAGGACAAACACAAAACGACAGATAAGGTAGTAGCAACTAGCAAGACTCCTTTGTCTGTACCCGAACTCGCTAAAACCTACCTGGAAATCCTTGGTGGCTCCATCGTCTATGCCTACGGTGGTGGTAACAACGCTACGATTACCGAAAATACGGTCATCTGCCTGAACAATCCCAGCAAGGTTGTCAACAGTATCAAGGATACCAGAGTCACGACAGCGGGAGAAGGCGAGCTGCTGACTAATGACCGCTTCCGTAATAAGATGAGAATCAATACCGGTTTCTCCTATCCGAGCAGTGACAAATACCAGATAGGTCGCTTATTTGGCGGTAACAACATGGCCGAGATGGCCATCCGTCCTACATGGAACCTGATATCAGGTAAGATACGTAACCTCTATAGTGGTGGTAACAAGGGTGCGATGACGTATTATGATGAGATTACTCATCATGGTGGTATTCTGTTGGAAGTCAAGAGCGATGGAATGATTATTGACAATGTCTTTGGCGGATGCCGTATGGCCGATGTGAACCCCTACAAGAGAGGAATCGTTGCAGAAGACATCAATCGTGTACATTTCCCGGCAGGTTATGCGGCCCGTGTATATATCACTGGAGGAAATATCAATAATGTCTATGGTGGTAACGACGTCTCTGGTAATGTCTACGGTGGCAATGCTGTGGGTATTCATAGCAACATTAACGGTAATGTATATGGCGGAGGTAACGGCTCATATCCCTATACGGATAACAAAGCGCTGAAGGATCATGATATTTTCGGTGACTTATACTATGGCGATTCAGAGCATGATTTTGCTACAGGTTTCCATTCTGTCGAGGCTCTTAATGCCTTCCGCCCCAATGCTGAGTCGGTATCAATCCGTTTAAGTGGAAAAGATGCTGACCATCCTACCATTATCGGTGGTGCCGTTTATTGTGGTGGTAACTGCGCTACCCTGCGTAACGACACTCCTGGCCAGGATGCCAGTGCGCAGTTGAAGATTGGTTCTTACGTTATTGCCGATAAGGTATTCCTTGGCAACAATGGTGAGAACATGAAGAACCCAGACATTCTGGAACGATATGCCAAAAGGGTAGATGAGAATGGTAATACCGTTGAAACAGGAGGCACAGATTTCAGCGTGATGGACTTCACCAATGTGGCCCAAGATTCCAGGGAGCAGACACAGTTTGATAAATACATGGATGGTGTTGCCATGATGATTAAGCCGGAAGTAGTATTCGATGCCAAAAGCAATAATGACCCAGAAGATTATATTCCTTATTCTACTCAATTGGGATCTATCTATTGTGGTGGAAATGTGGGTAGTATGAAGATCAGTGGCGCCATTGAAGTCAACTTCAACGATAAGGTGATCGTATATGACAAGGTAGTTGGTGGCAGTAATGAGGCCAATATCTATGAGTCTGCTTATAATGCTCAACATCTTGGTGGTCTGTTGGGAGCACCGGATGCCAACGGCAATAAGCTGATAATCAACTTCGGTGGTCTGAAGATCCAGCCCAAACGATGGAAAGATGAGAACGACAAGTCACAAGGTCTGGAGTGGAACACCGTCGATGGAACAACATACAATACCACTACAAAGAAATACGACCCGATGCCTCCAGTTCCTGCCACGAGCACAGCCGCCTTTGACGCCACAACAGACCTTAAGCGCCGTTTCCATGGTGGAAACATCTATGGTGGCTGTTATAATAATGGTCATGTGAATGGTAATGTGGTTATCAACCTGAATGCCTCACTGATAGACCGAAAAGGAGATAATGCCATCTTCGACGAGGTGGAAGAGAATGAGGGTGAGGCAAAGCTGTATGACGGAAACTATGTTATTAAGAAACGCCATACAGGAGTGCTTCTTGGTGAACAGGGTATGGATGTGCTTGGCCGTGCATTGAATGTGTTCGGTGGCGGCTATGGTGGTGACTCCGAGATATGGGGCAGCACTACCATCAACCTCAATGCCGGATATACCTTCCAGATATTCGGTGGCGGTGAGCAAGGCGCTATCGGCCAAGCTATTGATCACACACCAGACCCAACTGATCCGACTAGACATAATTTGGAATACAACTACGGTGAAAAGTATAGCACCTATATCAACGTTAGAGGTAACAACGAAGGCGTATATCGAGGTCATACCGACGACAATGCAAATATGGCAGACGTTGAGTTTATCTATGGCGGTAGCTTTGAGGGTCTGATAGCTGGCAGCACTCATATCAATCTTGGTAACGGCCGTATCTTCAACACCTTCGCAGGCAGTTGTAATGCCGATATCCTGGGACATACCGAAACGTACATCGGACGTCAGGTAAAACTCGACTATACGCCAAAAATGAGCCAATACGCCAACGATGAAAACGCTTATACCACTGGTTTCCCCTGGATTCGTGACCACATATATGGCGGCAACGACCTTGGTGGACGCATCATGAACACTCAGGACTTCAAGGACCGCATCAGTGCAGATATTCGGGATAAGGTATATAATCCCAAAAATACCGAGACCCCACTCGTCACCAGTGCCTCTACCTATATGGAATACCTCCAGGGCCGTGTAGAGAATATCTTCGGTGGCTGCTATGGCGTGTATGACTATAAAGATGAGCACTTCAGGGCATATACAAATAATAATGGCCTTGCAAAGGAAGGCTTCACCAAGCCCCGTATGATCAATGCCTTTATCAACTTCAAGCCTAACAATCATGCCCGTAATGCGGTGACCAGGATCTATGGTGCCGGACAAGGCTACTCAGGAGACTCCGACCGCGACGTGATGCAGGATCGCAGCTATGTCTTGATAGACATTCCTAAGGAAAACCAAAAGTACCAGAGTATGGAGGTGTTCGGAGCGGGCGACTACTGCGGACTTGGCATGCGTAACGAGGTGGCTTTGACCAGAACTGTCAATAATGAGGTGGTCGAGGTCATGCCAGCCCTCAATCCAACGATGGCAAAGACTAATGCCGATGGCGTTACGGCCTCAGCCGTGATCGATCTCTTCCGGGGACAGATTGGCGCTGCCTACGGTGCAAGTTGCAACGAGGGTATCACCCGTCGCACCATTGTCAACGTGCCTGAGGAGTCTACTATCCGTATTGGTAGTATCTTTGGTGGAGCATACGGTAACAATCCATATAAGCCTTGTGATGTATATGAGGCCCATGTGAACTATCTGACCCAGAGTGAGGATGCTTACCTCATCTCTAACCCGGCATCAAATTTGACTAAGGGTGCCATCTATGGTGGTAACAACTATGCCCGTCGTACGCTCTATAGTAAAATCAATATCAGTGCTCCTGTCAGACAGAGTCATCATCAATACGGTATGACCACTGCCACTGTTTATGGTGCAGGATGCGGTTCATTGACCTGGAATGAATACACTGAGGTCAACTTGAATGACGGTGCCAATGTATGGGAGGTATATGGCGGTGGTGAGGCCGGCAGTGTGATGAGTGCTGAGAGTGTACAGGCATATCTTAATGATTATAAGCCTTCTATCTGGCCAAAAGCCAAAAATACAGACCCTGATGTGACGTTCACTGATGCCGATTGGTTTAACGCATGGTCGTTAGGTAAGGGCTATGACCCAGAGATAAACAACACTATTTCGCTTCAGTCGTTGAAAGAAGGTTATGCTAATAATATTCCTACCAATCTGAACAACGAGTTGGTAAGGGTAGCAGAGATGGACGACAGGACAAACAAGACTTATCGCTACAATACCAACGTCATTATCAACAAAGGGGCTTATGTAGGTAATTATGCTTACGGTGGTGGACTTGGTAATGCAGAAGATGTCTTCCAAGGTAGCGGCGATGTCTATGGAACCACCTATATCGCACTTCTCGGTGGCGTAGTCAGCAAGGACCTCTATGCTGCAGGTACTTCAGGTGCTGTCTATAACCTTTTCCATGCAGAAAACCTCACTGCCAGCTCCAATGCTTTTATTGCCGGTGGCAGTGCGCGTAACGTTTATGGCGGTGGATGGAAAGGCAGCGTAGGTTATCATCAAGGTGAAATCAGTGACACTACAACAGTAGATGTTCCAGGTGAGACGCATGTCGTCATAGGCATCCGTCAAGATCAGACCAACGTTCCTGATAATTACGGTTTCTACAATGGCGTACCTGCCATCCAGCGTAATGCCTACGGAGGTGGAGAGGGTGGTTCCGTCATTGGCCAGGCAAACCTGACGCTTAACAACGGATACATTGGCTATGTCTATAACTCTAATAGCGAGTATGAAGAAAAGTTGCACGATGAGACCTGGAAAGACCACGTTGGATTAGACCGTCTGTCAGACTGTGGTAACCTGTTTGGTGGAGGATATGACGACAACAGTAGTGTGGACACTACCAATGTCAAGGTATGGGGCGGCATCATTCGTAATAGTATCTTTGGCGGTGGTGAGATTGCTACCATTGGCCGAGGTGCAACAAAAGAAAGTGGAGTAGATAATAAGGAACGTGTACTCAAGGCCATCTATCATCCTGGCAAGACCCATATCGAGATGTACAACGGTCATGTGAAACGCAACGTGTTTGGTGGCGGTAAGGGTTACAACATCCTTGGTTATGGTGGTACGCGCGGCTTCTATACCGATGGATATGTCTTCGGAAAGACTGAGGTATACATCCATGGTGGTGAGATAGGTACTGAGTCAGGCTTAGCCGAGGGTTATGGCAACGTGTTTGGCGGTGGTGATGTGGGCTTCGTATATAGTAAGGGATACTTTAGTACAAAGACCATAAGCGAGAAGAATGCCAATCCGGGAGGATCAACAGGTTCGCCAAATCACTGGTATTACTATGACGATGCCGGTAATCTGACGGAAGACTGTAAGGTAGTCATCGCCCCGATGCTGCAATTAAAATCAGGAAAGACAGCATCATTCGATAATGTGGAATATGGGGCCTATGATTACGTACCTACCGAATATCTGAACACTCTTCCTGCTGATAAGAGTGATACCCGTTGGACCAATCTATATACAGGCAGTAAGACTGGTGACGACCAGACTGAGCGCGGTATACACATCCACAATGCCGTATTTGCAGGCGGTAACGTATCTTCGAACAGTGAGAACTATAGTAATGCTACGACGGTCTTTGGTAATACCACAGCCACACTCTATGATGTCTATCACCACGACTTCATCACCGTTGGCACGGAACATACGGGTGGACTCTATGGTGGTGGTAACCTGTCGCTGGTTGGTGGCTATCGTGAGCTGAACATCACCAACTATGGTACCGACTACTATGGTTTGAATCAGCAGATTTCTTTGGCTGAATACCAGACGTTGAGCAACCGTGAGCGCGCCTACTTCAAGTTGCAGTATGTATGTCAAGTGAATAATAGTGGTCATACGGTAGGGGAAAAAATCGATGAGGATGAATACAACAAGTTGTCGAGTGAGTATAAAAATACGACCTACTGGATACAATACGGATTCTGTTCCATCTATGCAGGTCGATTGCTGAACACCATCCAGCGTGCCGACTTCTGTGGTGTGTTCGGTAGCCGATTGGTGCTGCAGGGTGCTAAGGACCGTGTGGCTGATGTGGCTGATGCAACAGAATACACCATCAACCGTGTGGGTGAGGTATCGTTGAACCAACAGCGTTTCATTTCAAATAGTGACGATGAGATTCATGGCAACTACTTCGGAATCTACAGTGTGGTGAACTACATGGGCAACCTGACCAGTGACGTACACTTTGAAGACCCACGTAGGTATGTGGAGAATGGAGCTACTAAAGTAGACACAAAAAATTATCACGATTATAAAAAAGATCATCTGGACAAGCGCGACCGTAACAACGGAACATCTTACAATCAGGTGGCCCTGGCCTCGGGTGTGTTCTTGGAACTGACCACCGAGAACAGTACGCCTTCTAATAAAGTATATGGTGATATCACGGGTGTTGTCGAGCTCGACCTCATCAATGTAAAGAAGGATATCGAGGGTGGTGGCTACGTCTATGCCCGCAACGAACATGGAGAACGGAGTGTGAAGACGGGCTTCACGAACGTTCTGCTGTCTTCTTATAATAAAATGTCGGGCAACGAGGCACGAACCATGAAGATTTATAAATATAGTGAGAGTGATACTAAAGAATGGCAGACCTCAGGAAACTTCATCCACAAGTCGAAACGCATTGTCGACGACTGCTATCCAGTGAATGGTGTCTATAAAGACGATAAGGGTCTGTATAAGACATCGCCTGCGCACTATTGGTTTATCAAGGGTGAGGTATATATCTACGACCAGGTGGTATCTGCTTATGCAGGTTCGGCTTCAGCCTACTCGAAAGAGGTGAAGATACCGCTCACCATTACGGCAGGTTCGAATGGTAAGTTGAAACTGCTCAACGTACAACCAAACCTCTACGCCTATTATGCTGACGAAGACCGCAACGAAAATAATAAGGTTCCAAGCGATGGTATAACAGTAGACAACGAGCGTACGACATTCCACCTGAACGATGTCATCTCATGGTGGGACTGGAACCAGCTGTCGGACAACGAGAAGAAACACTTTGTGAAGAATACCCGTGTCAATGTGGATTCCTGCACCATCGATGGAACTCCTTATTCTGCCGGCACATATGTACTGGAGGACGATGCTTCCGTTCATAGTGGCAATGCTAACCAGACTGCATGGAAGACTTTCAAGGCGGGATCACATACTATCCTCGACATTAATGGCAACGCAGTGACTGATCTGGATAACCTGTTCCGCTCTTCTAACAACATCAGCCATGAGACAGGTTATGCGCTGACCGTCGACATGAACAGCCCGAAAGACTGGGATTACTGGTATAGTCCTATCCTCCAATCTAATGGTTATAAGATTAAGACGGAAGCTTACAACGCACTTTCGGAAGCAAATAAGGCGAAATACATTTTAGGCCCTACCTACAAACTGACAGGCAACAATTCTGGTCTCTATGGTCAGCGCCAGTATAGCGTGGGTGAGGTTATTACCAAGGAAGTTTATGACGACTATACCTCTACCGTTGGTCAGATGTCACCACAGCCTGACCCAGACAGTCAGGCTACTGCAGAACCTGCCTATGTGGCACTTGAGGACTATGGCAATACGCAGGCAGGTAATGCCATTGGTAAGACAGCCTATGATGCATTAAGTCAAACAGTCAAGTCGAAATTCGGATCGGCTATGGTTTGCATCAACACCATTCAGTTGGGCGATGAAGAGTATGTGCTGATGGGCGAATTGGTATCTGAGACGAAACTGGATGAATTAGCGCAGAAATACTTCGATTATAACAATAGCAAGATCAACGCCGACAAGTTCGAAAATGTATCACAGGCACGCGAATACATTGTGGATCACCTGTCGCCAGCCTACTATATTAAGAAAGATGGTCTCTATGGCGGACAGTATTTCCAGAGCGGTATCAATTATGGTGCCATCAAGTCGTGGTGCGCATTGACGGATGACCGCGACAAGTTCAGCTTTAACTATGATGCCTTCGATGTACTGGTTAATTCTAATTATCCAGGCGAGGGACATACCGATACTTATCAACATCCTTATGACGAGGAGAAGTCGGTAGAGTACAATGCCGTCTATACGGGTTCAACCGACTTGACCTATTATGACAACGACGGAGCCTCTCATACGATTTCTTCTGGTGGTTCCATCACTCGTGAGGCGTACGAGAAGGTGCGTAACGACCAGATGCACTACACCCGTATTTCCGTAGATGCTAAGACAGGAACGGGATCTGAAACACAGACAGTATATATCGTCAAGAAGACCATCATCAATAAGGGTACGCCTTATGCCAAGGGTCAGGATATCAGCGAGAAGGACTTCAACAACCTGACAGCAGAAAACAAAGAGAAGGTTGCTGAAGTGAACTTCACGAAAGGAAACACGGCTGCTGTCAAGTACTATTGCTATGAGGATTATGAACCACTTTCTACTTCTACGTTTACCCCTGAGAGCGGAGAGAAAGGCAAGAAGGGCTCCATCATATCGGCAGCTGACTTTACCAATGAAACGTATGTCCCCAACTATCAGAAGAAATTCTCCATCCAGGGCTCAGAGCCAACAGAGACCACCACGCTCTATGTCTCTCGTGAGTCGAATGCCAAGGATGTCACTTCTGAGAAGATTATCAGTGTGGTATATCAGTACACCTACTATGAGGCAGATGACGAGGGTGAGGGTGTCAGCCTGGTCAATGAACTGCACGTGCTGAACATCCACCTGCAACTGGAGAGTGGAGCCCCAGAGATTGGTCCACTGACAGCTCCATCTGCCGTTCTTCCTGGTAATTCGGTTGGACTGAAGGCTCCTTCCGTTAACCCTGGTCTTTACGAGATTCTGACCAGCGGCTGGGAACTGTTCGATAATGAGACTGATGCCCAGCTCCACCGCAATGGTACACCATTCACCAACAACAGCACCCCACTATATTGGTACCAGAACCAGAAGGTATTCCTGGCCTTCTACTCAAAGACATATCTGGGCAAGACCTATTCTAACTACGTGCCTCTGACGGTGGCTAACTACCACGACCTCGATGCCGTGATGAAGGATAAGAAACATCACCTCTATGTAGACCATCCCGATGTAGCCCGCAACTCGAAGATATACATCGACAACCGCACTTGCGAGAGCGATGCTACAAAGAGCGAGCTCGACCTGCTGAAGGACTTCTTCGACCTCAGCTTGGAAAGGACCGTTGACCAAACAACAGGCCTGATCAGTAGCGGTAACTTCGTTGGTCACGACACACTTCATCATCACGTGACTGGTGGTGCCGAACTGGAGTTCATCCTCAACAGCGACGTCAGTCCAAAGAAGTATACCAATTGGACGCCTATTGGCAATGCTAATGGGCAGTGCTTTGAAGGCACCCTGCATGGCGATGGCTATACCATCAGTGGACTGAACAACTCGTTGTTCGGCAATCTCTGTGGTAACGTATATAACCTAGGTGTCACCGGTTCATTCACCTCTGCAGGTATCGTTGATAAAGGTGATGGCTATGTGGAGAACTGCTGGATGAGCACCACTTCTACAGCAGCAAAGACCGCGAAGCCTATATTCGGCAATCCGACAAGTTTGTCACAAGACCGTCCTAATCGCATCGTGAACTGTTACTACCTGCAGAATGCTGATGATACAAACAAGTACACCAACCATTCCAACCATGACGGAAACTATGGTATTCCGACAGCTATGGATTCGACGGCATTCTACAACGGAACGGTGGCCTTCAACCTGAACGGCTTCTATCTTAACAAGCGCTATTACGACAAGCAGCAGACCAGTGGAAGATCATATCAATATCTTAAGTCAGTAAATGGCAATGTTCCAGAGGAGATGAGCACTGGCTACTATCCTTCATCCTATGCTTACTATCCGCTGGACAAGAAGAAGAAGAGTGGCTACTACGGCTATGTGGAGGACCGCTATTCAGACGGTGACTTCATCTATGCCGGAGGCACGATACCCGAGGCAAACGATGAACGTATGAGGGTAGTGACTGGAGAGACGACATCCACCGTTACCTATGCCCCCATCTGGCCAGACGACTACATCTACTTCGGACAGATGCTGACCTATGGCTTTAACACGTCACATCCGCATCAAGACTATCCGTCACATATTGCGAAGAGTGATGGTCGACTGACTGCCACCGAACTCAACAACCGCGTCTACCGCGCTCCTGCCTACTATCGTAGTAAGGAGATGGGGTCTGTCCACTTCAACCTCTATGCCCATCTTGCAGCCAAGTCGGCTCCTAAGACCCTCACGGATAATAAACAGAAGGACGCTTATCCTAATATGACGGCTGTCGACTTCTACGGTCATAACGACAATACCTGGGCGATGGGATTCAAGTCTGAAGGCTATGCTACCGGTAGCCCTGCCTTCTACCCCCCACTGCTCGATGATGAGGAGGGACTGATCGGAATAGAAAATAACGGTGAGACACCAAACCTGTTGGTATACGCACCGTCAGCCGAAGCCAAAGCAAGTACCCATACTGTATTGACGCAGTCTTTTGTTGATCCTGTTTACACCAATTACTATCATGATGACAATTATCGTCGTGTGGATATTGTCAATTCAGGATCAGTCCACGGCCATCTGGTACAGAGTAACCTCAAAGCAACTACTGACCATCTGCTGATAGACAAACGCGACTTCAACTGTCCTATTGCTTACAGCTTCTACAATGGTCATCGCATGTGGTATCAGCGCGATCCTGATAACTATGTTGACAGGACAAAGGGCTGGGAAGGCATCAGTCTGCCATTCACTGCTGACATCGTCACCACCGACACAAAGGGCGAGATTACTCATTTCTATAATGAAAGTGCTTCTGTCGACGAAAATACCAATACCAAGATTGGCCATGAGTACTGGCTCCGTGAATTCAAATCGGGAGGATCAAGCTCTAATGATGTTTACACAGCCATATTCAATTACCCAACTGCCGTCACAACGGGTAAAGAGCCAGATGAGCCCAGAGAGGTTAGAAACACCTTCTTATGGGATTACTATTATGAGGCACTGGCAGCGCATCATCAATTGGACAAGAACAGCGACACATACCAGACCTATTATAAAGACTCACGTACCTATAAATGGTACGCCCGTCTGAAGTCTGCCACACCATATATCATCGGCTTCCCTGGTGCTACCTACTATGAGTTTGATTTAAGCGGAAACTTCAGCCCGGCAAATACCGCAGGCTGGTCAAGTACCAGGAATCTCGAGAAGCAGGTCATCACCTTTGCCTCGAAACCAAAAGTCGATATAGGTGTGAGCGATGACGCTATCGGTGTGACATTCGATGGTTATACATTCATGCCAAACTATCTTAACAGTCCTACTGTAGATACAGGCAAGAATGCATTCCTGCTCAATACAGATGGAGAAGATACTGACAAGGGCAGCAAATATGTTAAAAGCGCAAGTACAGCATCGCTAAGTGCGTTCCGTCCTTACTTCCTTGCATCTGCTTCAGGTGCCCGTAAGACTACCCGCAGCATCGTATTCAGCAGCGAGCAATCGCAGCTGAAGGGGGCAGATGATCATGGTGACCCGACAAATAAGGAAATTGTTGGCGGACTGAAGTCATACTCTAAGAAACATAAGATCATTGTTGAGTCGTCGCTTAACTATACTGTAGATGTACGTATTGTCAACGCTGCTGGCAACACCGTAACCACATTCTCTATTGAACCAGATGAAACGGTTGAGACAGATGTGAACATATCCGGCATGTATATCATACACTCGCTGGATGGCAAGTATACGAAGAAACTCGCTGTAAGGAAATAAAACTCAGAATAAAATAATATAAATTAAAAAAGTAATAATTATGAATGCAATGAAGAAACTGTTTGGAATCGTTATGCTGATGATGCTCAGCATATCAGTCAGTGCCGAAGAGCAGTCAAAGGTGACTGTTGACATTGGTAAATTTGAAGGCGGTACCATCACTGAGAACCTTGAAAAGAGCCAAAAGAAAAATGAGGCAGATAGCACCTATGAAATTGTCATCACAGTGACGCCTGCAGAGGGATTTCTCATCACAAAAAACGATATCGTTGTGATGGCAACAATCCCTGCTAAGACGCGTACTAATAGCCCGGAGCTGGCAGAAAAACTGACACTTACCGGTGATGACCCGGAAGACCCTTCCAAGAAACGCGACTATAGCGTGACGGTCCAGGAAGGTTTTGGTGTTTGGGTAAAGGAAGCCAACTTCCATACCTCATCTCTGGTAATAGGCAGCGACACTAGGGAGATAGAAGAAGGGAAACTTGCTGGTGTAACTACCATAACCATCAAAAACGGAGAGCAAGTTGTTTCTTTAGGTAATAATAATGTAACGGGAAAGACCGTCATTGTTCCTGGTAACCTCTATAATGAGTACAAGACCACTGAAGGCTGGAAAGAAGCTACAATTACCGTTGATGAGAAGGAGAGCACCAAGATGGATGGAGTAAGCTTCACTGAGAACAACAACTATTCAGCATTTTTCAGCAATGATCCTCTGAAGGTTCCGTCAGTACTCCATGCATATATGATTACAGGTCTTAACAATGACGGCAACCTCGTGCTGAAAGAGGTTGAAGGCATTATCCCTGGCGGTACGGCCGTGCTTTTATATAGTGAGAACATTAATGATAACGACTTCCGTACCGTTGTTTCCACTGAAGATGGTCAGGCCGTTGGTGGAAAGAACCCACTTCAGGTAGTTACTAAGGAGGGCGGAAAGGAAGTGAAGGTTGGTGAGGTTTACATGCTCTACAACGATGTATTCTATTATACTCAGGCAGGCACCATCCCTCAGAATGGCATCTATCTGGATCCCAAGGTTCTTAATGACAATGGCCAATACAGGTCAAGAGCAAGGTTGCTAATAGGTGGTACCGGAAATACCACAGGTATCAGCGACGTCATAACGAATGACAAGGCAAGAACAAATAGTGAAGTCTGGTACACACTTGACGGCCGTCAGCTCAACGGTACACCTGGCCAGAAAGGCATATATATCAGGAACGGCAAGAAGATGGTCGTAACCAAATAAGATTTGAAATAAAGATACTACACGAGATATGAGGAAAAGACTGGCATGGATATTCACTGTGGCTCTGCTGACAATGGGCAGCATGGGGGCGAAAGCTGATGTAGATATAAAGATAGAATCATTTACGGGCGGAAAGATAACCGCTGAACAGAAGGCTGACGGCACAGAAGTGACCGTCACCCTTACTGTGACCCCCGATAAAGAGAAAGGCTACAAGATCACGAAAGACGATATCTATGTCTATGCCACCATATCTCCAAGTGCTACCCGTGCCGATGGTGATCCCACAATCGGCACCCGCCTGAAACTCGAAGAAGACGACCCCTCTGACCTCTCCGCCGAAAGAAAATACACCGTCACCGTCAGAAACCCCTTCGGCATCTGGGTGAAAGAGGCGAAATTTACGAATAAAGATGATGGTTCCAAAGGGAACAGAGGTGTGACGGTTGATTATTCGGGAACGTATTATATTGGTAGTGTAGACTATAACGCAAACAATACATCTACCAACTATTATTTGTGCCCTACGGAAGGATGGTGCTACTACCAAGCCACAGATGATTTCACTGGTACCAACAACGAAAAACCGTTCCTTACCACTTATCAATGTCGAGACGGTAAATATGAAGCCAATAAAGCTGTATGGTATGTGGAAAAGGCCCCCAATTTAAGTTACTATTATATCAGGCAAGCCTTAACCGGCAGGTATTTGACTTCTAACGGTACAATTCGTACGACTAACTATGCCGACCGTATGCGTGTACACTTGGAGGCTGTAGCTCCAGAGAATCTTGATGACAAACAACTGTTTACAATAGAAGCATACGGTAAATATTTGACTATTTCTCCCAAGGGTGTCGTTGGTGAAGCGGCTGGCAGAAACTGGTTGACGGTCAATGGTGGCAATATAAATTCTTTAACCGGACAAACAGGCAAAGGAAATGGTCCTACTGGTTATACAAACACTGCTGGTATTGTCGGTGTATTTACGCAGAATGATGCCAATGCCCCATTCTATCTTGAAAAGGCACTGTCTATTGATGCTCCAACCATCACCAACAAATTCGATGGTACGTTTACCATTACTGCTGCAGAAGGAGCCGCCATCTATTATACCACTGATGGCTCCACTCCAACTACCGAGACAACAACTACAGGAACGACTTCGGTTAATGTCACTCAGACAGAAAGCATGACTGTCATTAAGGCCATTGCTAAGGCAACAAATGATCCTTTTCCGACGAATGTCACCACTTACTACCTGCCTGTCTGTGAAAGACCAGTTATTTCTGTTAGTGGCAGTACTGTTACTATTACCTGTCCTACTGCCGGTGCTACCATTCATTATACGACAGATGGCAGTCCTGCCACATCTGATTCTCCCGTCTATACTGGACCTTTTGCCAAAGGTGCTGCTTCAACATTTAGAGCCATTGCGACAAAAACAGGTTATGTCACCTCCAGTGAGGCAATACTACTGCCTTCCACAGAGGTGTCTTCGTCGAGTCAAATCACTAATATGAATGGCAGTTATATTCTGGCCAGTAATTTTACATCTTCAGGATCGATTGGTACTGCTGATAATCCTTTTAAAGGTATTATTAATGGTAATTTAAATACGCTAACACTTGGTTATCCTTTGGTTGCTTACGCTGATGGGGCTACCATCAAAAATGTAATCCTTAACAATGTCAACATCAGCAGTAGCAATGATAATGATAATGGTAATGCCGGAGCAATCTGCTGCGAGGCAACAGGCGATACACGTATCTACAACTGTGGTGTGCTGAGTGGTAGTGTAGGAGGTGGCAACAATGTTGGTGGTATCGTTGGCTTGCTTGATGGCAGAGCACGCGTTATCAATTGTTATAATTACGCAGAAATCAATAGCGGCTCTAATTGCGGCGGTATTGTGGGTTACAACAATGTGGCATCCACAAGCAATTATTTGCAGACGATGGTGATGAACTGTATGAACTATGGTAGCGTAACAGGTGAAAATGCGGCTCCTATATATGGAGGAGCAATCATTCATAACAAATATTCCTCCGCAGATGATACAGGTCTTAACAACTACTGCTACTTCCTGTATGATGAAGAGAAGGTTCCTTATGTAAAAACGATTGCTGCTGATAAATATAATGGTGCACTTGGTGCAGAGGAACGCTTTCTGAACCGCTTCGAGTTCTTCCGCATGACGCTGAATTCTACACGCAATTTGGCTGCATACTATGTAACAGGCGATGCTACTAAGAAGGAAGAAATAGCCAAGTGGGTGCTTGACAAGAGCATTGCGCCTTATCCTATACTCAAAGCACAAGCCAAATATCCTTCTGTTGTCAATCCCGATGCAGATCATGCAACAGCAAAGACAGAGCGTAACAAGGGTGGATTGCTGGGTACCTTGGATGTAACCATTAGTGGCGTAGGAGGTGGTGCTGTTTTTAGCGCACCATCAGGAGCAACTATTACAAATGGCAGTCTTCAACTCAACATTACTGATAAAGACTACGACAACTTCAACTACAATTATAGGAAAGTTCAGTTGCCTTACTATAATGAAGTAGGCACGGGCAACTACACAAAAGCTAGTGATGGAACAGGTCGTGTGGTGACAGGATGGAAGATTACGTCAATCACAGGAGGAACACCAGGAAGTTTCAAAACTGACACCTATGACTATCCTTCCTTCAACTTTGTTGACCGAAAATGCACCAACAAAGACCTTTATAGTGTTAGCAAACGAGTATTCTCACAAGGCGCATATTGGGAAGTGCCCGATGGCGTGACAGCTATCACCATTGAACCATATTGGGCAAAGGCTGTCTATCTGAGTGATGCTAACTATGATGTTACCTATATATCAGTATCAGGAAACAACGCAACAGCAAATAAATATGGAGTCACTGTCTGTGGCTCCTGCCCCACGACCATCAACGGGCAGACCGTTTATAACGACATTACCACCGCTACAAACAATTTAGGCAGCAATGCCTCGAAAACAGTGTATGATTATGCCGTTGTGCTGGTGGGTAACTATCATCAGGCTGCAAACAATGCCATTGTAAGCATTGGGAAACCACTAACCTTTATGAGTGCTGATCTTGATAGCGATAACGAGCCTGACAATACGCTGTTTTATTACCACAATCAGCGTAAAAGAGTATCTGAAATACGTTTCGACTTCCTCAATATTCCTGGTATAGGTATGGTGAAGCGCACCCATGATGCTACCACTGCTCCTGAACCTGGCATCTTTAAACCCCAAGGATGGTTTGAAATCACGAATACCGTCCTCATCCATTGTGGCCAATTTGAATATGCTGCTGGTGGTTCCGGAATGGATAAAACGATTTTGGCTCCCCTAATTCTACAGGGCGGCGTTTATGAACAGTTTGTATCAGGTATGGATGCCGCAGCTAAAAACACTAATTATATTCTTATTGGCAGCAATGCGTGGTTCAAGAATTTTGCGAATGGTTGCCATACGAAGAACGCACAAAAAACGCCTAAAGTTCCTATTAATGTTGCAGGCGGTGACTATACCAACTTCTACCTCACAGGAATCTATCAGCCTGCAGCTGATCAAGATGCGGAGAACGCAGAATGTTACATTGACGGTGGGCGATTCAGTGAGGTAGCAGGTTCCGGTATGCAACAGGTGAACGGCAATGTCACATGGCTTATCAATGCTGCTGACATTACAAGTTTCTACGGTGGTGGAATCAATGCTGCCAAGCCTGTTACCGGCAGCATCAGCACCACCATTAGTAACAGCTACGTGGATGAGTTCTATGGCGGTCCTAAGTTCGGTGATATGAGTAACGAGAAAACTGTTACCAACAATGCGACAGACTGTCACTTCGGTAAGTTCTTCGGAGCTGGCTATGGTGGAACGGCTTATAACCGCGTGGGATATGTAGATGATAATAACGCTAACAACACTCGTAATTGGAATAGTTATGTTAATACGTACTACAGTCGCGCGTACAGCGCAGATAATGGCGGTATCAGCACCAGCTATGACTATGAATTTATCCCACACTCTGACGGTAACCAGACCGTAGCACGTTTCTTTGTAAACTATGCTTCTCTGTCATTGGCTTCTACGCGAGATGTCACAAGTACACTAACAGGATGCACCATTGGAACTTTCTATGGTGGCGGTAGTTTAGGAGCTGTAAATGGCGATGTCACTTCTACCCTTACCAACTGTACTGTTACAGGCAATGCATTTGGTGCAGGTTTCTCTGCATCAGTACCAACGGTTGAAGTGTGGAATAAATCAGCGTATCTCGATCCTAACCCTACCTATAACCGCACGGCTAACGTATATAATAATGCCAACGTTAAGACTCCTAAAGATAACAACCAATTTGTTTTATATACCTGGAGTAAAGAATACGGCACTAATGCGGATCCATTCACCGATACTGAAGATGGAAAGCACTACATCCATACCGATGTATCTCTGGAAGGTCTTGGCGCTGTCACAGGAAACGTTACCCTTACCATCGATGGCAATACAGTAGCTGATGAGAATGGTAAGGTTATGAAGGTTGAGCACAGCGTTTATGGCGGAGGTGAGGAATCAGCTGTCAACGGCAATACTTCAGTGACAGTCACAGGTGGTACGATTGGTACTGCAAATGAGGGCGGTGCCGAGTATGGCAACGTCTTTGGCGGCGGTAAGGGTAAGGCTGATGATGTGACTGCTGGTATTGTGAAGGGTAGTACTACTGTTAGTATCAGTGGCTCGCCTGTCATTCTGCATAATGTCTATGGTGGTGGTGCTTATGGTTCGGTGGGAACGTTCTCATACGATGCTTCTGGATTCCCGACAGGTTGGACTACTACAGATAATAAAGGTAAGTGTACTGTGTCCATCACGGGCGGTACCATCGGTACCACAGGTGATAATAACGGTATGGTGTTCGGTTCGTCTCGAGGATTGGAAGGCAATCCAGAAACGAATACTAATGTCGACAAGATGGCTTGGGTGTATGATACGGATGTTACTATTGGTACCCAAAGTTCAGAAACAGGTCCTTCTATTAAGGGCTCTGTCTATGGTGGTGGTGAGAATGGTCGCAACTTCCATGATGCTAATGTAACAGTGCATAGTGGTACTATTGGTATTGCTGAAGGATCAGCAATTGTCAACGATGGTGGTACACCAGACGACACTTCCGATGATATTTCTTACTCAGGTGCCCGCTATCCTAATCGTGGTAATGTCTATGGTTCTGGTTGTGGTACGGATACCTATACAGGGACAGATAGTAAGACTTACTTCGACTTTAATGCCGGTATCGTGCGTGGTAATACTACAGTGTTGATAGACGGTGGCCATGTGGTACACAACGTCTATGGCGGTGGTGCTATGGGCTCTGTGGGTACATATACTTTTGATACTAATGGCAAACCGATTTCTTGCGCAGATGGAACCGGTACTTGTACTGTGACTGTTAGCGGCGGTCAGATTGGTGTTACCGGTGCCAAGATGGCTGGATATGGCAAGGGCGGTCCTGATGACTACGGACATGTGTTTGGCGCAGGTCGTGGTGAGATGCATGATCTTGACCATTATCCTAATGTGGAGACTTGTGCATTCTTTAACAAGACGATATTGACCATCAGTGGTACGGCCTTCCTGACAGGTTCTGCCTATGGCGGCAGTGAGAGCGGACACGTGCTGGGTGATACCGAAGTTAACATTTCTGGCGGACAGATTGGCTGTGGTAAAAATGCTACGGGGCCATTTGATAATGCAGTATGGGCTGATGATTATATCCCAACAGGAGAAAGTATGGATTGCGCCAGCTGGCCATATGAATCGCCATTTGCACCATACGATCCGTTTGCTAATGCAACGGGCGACCTGGACAAGTATCCTAATGGAAAATCAACGGATGGTGGCAGACTGGAGGCTTCCGACGGTCATACCTACTATGGTAATGTCTTTGGCGGCGGTTCGGGTAGTATTCCTTATTTCGATACATCCGAGGGTATCAGTAAATATCTGAGCACGGCAGGAAGTGTAGAGGGTAATACCACAATCAATATCACAGGTGGACATATCGTGACGAATGTCTATGGCGGTTGTGAGGCAACGAATGTGAGGGGCTCTGCTACCATCACGATGACTGGTGGTACTGTGGGTGTTCCTCGTACCGTCGCTCAAATCGTGGCACATCCGCTTACAGGCTATATCTTTGGTGCCGGTAAGGGTGACCAGCGTATCTTCTTCAACAAGGAGACAAATGTGGACCGTACTTTTGTCACCATCGAGGGTGGTAGAGTCTATGGTTCCATCTTTGGCGGTGGTGAGGATGGTCACGTATTCCAGAATACAATGGTGACCATCGGTAAGGATAACGATGTAACAGAAGGTCCAACGATTGGTACCTGGGGTACCTCATACGTGGATGGCAACGTCTTTGGTGGCGGTCGTGGTTTCGGAGGCGATGCGTTGACAGCAGGTAACATCGGAGGCTGTGTAGAACTGAACATCAAGAGTGGTAAGATACTTGGTTCCGTCTATGGTGGCGGTCGTCTGGCATCGGTAGGCTATGGTCTCTATCTGGTGGACGAAGAAATTACTGAAGATGAAAAAACGATAAAACCTTACGGTATCTTGCGTCCAGATAACAAGTACGACGGTTCTTATCCTAACCCAAGTTCTGATCCCGCTACGACTTACTATAATAAAGGTCGCGGATACATTGTAATCAACATCAGTGGCGGTACCATCGGTAATGACCGTGAATACATTTATAATCCATCTGCGGAGCAGAAGGATGCGATACCCAACACCAAATTCGACTATCAGAACCATCTGCAATATACCAAGGGTGGTAATGTGTTCACGGGCGGTATGGGACGACTCTACGCCCTGGATAATACGTCATTGCTGCCCTTGTGGCCAAAGCTCGGTAAGTGTAAGGGAACAACTCTGAACATGACTGGTGGTACTGTCAAGAGCAGTATCTATGGCGGTGGCGAGATCGGTGCTGTGGCAGTGAATGCGACGGTGAATATCACAGGTGGTACTGTAGGAACGAAAGTCGCTGACAAGGATGATGCTACTAAGTATTACTACTTCGGCAGCGTGTTCGGTGGTGGTAAGGGTAGCGTCGATAACATCACTTATCCTGACGGTACAGCAGAAGCTGATAAGATTCCTATCAGTGAGGCAGGAACGACAGGAGGCAATGTGACTGTTAATTTGAATAAAGATGTGGCTGAGAACAAGCCTGGTGCTATCGTCAACCAGGTGTTCGGTTGCAACGATATGAACGGTTCGCCCAAGGGTGCTGTCACTGTGCATGTCTACGCTACGCAGACGACAGGGAAAGCAGATATCGCTACTAAACCAGATAAGGACACTGAGACGTTTGACGTCGAGGCAGTCTATGGCGGTGGCAATCTGGCAGCTTATGAGCCAACGTCACAAACAGGAGCTGCCAAGGTCATCATCGATGGTTGCGGCAAGACAAGTATACGTCAGGTTTATGGTGGTGGTAACGCAGCTTCTACACCAGCTACTGATGTAGAGATTAACGGTACCTACGAGATTCTTGAACTCTTTGGTGGTGGTAATGGTTTTGACAAGCTGCCTGATGGTAATCCAAATCCAGGTGCTAACGTGGGTTATAAGGATTATCACCTTGTAGAGGATGACCCTGCTTATGCCACGAAGGAGGCTAGAGCTAATGGTGAAGCATTTGCTCCCTATCGCTATGGTACAGGTTTGGCTACCGTGAACATCAAGGGCGGTACTATCCACCGCGTATTCGGTGGTTCTAATACCAAGGGTAATGTCCGCAAGTCAGCTCTGACCATGCTGGAAGAAGTGTCAAACGGAGGCAATCCTATCTGTAAATTCAAAGTAGACGAAGCTTACGGTGGCGGTAAGAGTGCTCCTATGGATGCTGAGGCTAAGCTGCTCATGGCTTGTATCCCTGGACTGAATGAGGTTTATGGCGGTGCTGAGGCTGCTGATATCCACGACGATGTGACGCTGACCATCACCAACGGTAAGTTCAACCGCGTGTTTGGAGGTAACAATATCAGCGGAACTATCAGCGGTAAGATTACTGTTAACGTTGAGGAAACAGGTTGCCGTCCAGTGGTCATCGGAGAACTGTATGGCGGAGGCAACCTCGCTGCATATTCTGTCTATGGTTATAAAGAGGTTAATGAGGGTACAACAGAGAATCCTAAAATCGTATGGAAGCCCCGTATTTCACTCAGTGATGAAGGCACAGGTCCCTCTACTCCCTATTCCTCCCCGCAGGTTAACGTGAAGTCATTCACCAGCATTGGAGCCATCTATGGTGGTGGCTATGGTGAAGGAGCCTTGATGGTAGCCAGTCCTACGGTAAGTATCAGCGAATCTGTTGGTGATCCTGACGTCTATCCCACTACAGGCGATACTGATTACGATGCAAACGGTTTCAAAAGTAAAACGATTACCTTTGACAGTGGCAAAGAAACAGAGCATACCGTAACGCTTCCTGCCCATACGAAAGGCAAGATAGGTGTCATAGGCGATGTCTTTGGTGGTGGTAACGCTGCTAAAGTCATGGGCGATACCCACGTGAACATTGGTACTGCGGTAGGCGAAGATGTCTATCTTGTTAAGGCTTTCAAGACGGGTGACACTCTTCCTGATAAGTGCTATACCAAGAATGGCAACAACTACGAGGCTGCGACAGGACCTGCCCAAGAGGGCAAGATCTACTACAGAAAGTATCCCGTTGTCGGTGTTGACATCCGTGGTAATGTCTATGGTGGTGGTAACAATGCCGAGGTGACAGGCAACACCAATGTTACTATTGGTAAAGGTAAAAAAGAATAAACTCACGCCCCGAATCACTGCTGATCCGGGGCGTGTTTCTTATGGCACAAGGGTAAAGCGCTTCTGAGCCCTATGCCTGGATGAACTTTACCTTGCGGCGGTTGCCGCGTGTGGGAGGACGGACAGCGAAGTGGATCCAGTAGTTGCCGCGAGACGCTTAAGATTCTCGATTGCCACATGACTTGGGATATTCCCATCGGCTGTCTTGTAACTTGTCTTCGTCATCTCCCCGAGTGTAAAATGCTCGGAGAGCTTTTCTTTCTTATTAATACTTACGGCGCTCATAGATTTTTTATTATTTATTTTATATTTTTTATTTGTTTCTTTTTGTTCACGTTTATCGCTGTGCTCTTCGGAAACGCGATGCTATATGCTCTGTCGAGGGCTTTCAGGTCGATCTTGAAAAAACTGATGCCAAGTCTTACCGCCACGATGGCCCTGAGCAGTTCCCGATGATTGCGAGGATAGAGCGATGGTATAGGCATCTCGTTCCAACCCTCCTGTTCGCAGAGACGGCACACCTCCCAGATGAAATCGTCGTTGGCCTCATAGCCGAACCATGACTTAAGCACATTCCGAATGCAGAACCGTCTGCATTGCCCCTGGAGGAGCTGTCTTGTGC
>Ga0310695_10002707_pt1 | contig 36683 bp, 31 predicted proteins | sample RumenRJG_04DNA_FD_203882 | JGI IMG/M metagenome (GOLD analysis project Ga0310695, IMG submission 203882) | Bovine rumen microbial communities from Lethbridge, Alberta, Canada - RJG_04 (v2) (version 2) | ecosystem: Host-associated > Mammals > Digestive system > Stomach > Rumen | place: Canada... | reverse complement strand
CTCCATGGCGTCCTTCAGCCACTTCATCAGGACAATCACGTGATTCTGCTGCGTATTTTTTGCTCCGTAAACAAATGTGATATTGGATTTCTCAAGCTGCGCTTTGCAATCTGCCGCGAATTTCCCGGCGGCTGGATTCTGTGCCAGTTCCTCCAGGTAAGCAAGTCCGAAGGAGTCGAAGTCCATTTCCCCACGGTGATAGAGCTGACGGATTTCCTTGGACGGCGTGATTTCCTTTGCCCACCGGTCGAGATATGCGTTTTCCTTCTTGATGCCGCGCGGCCATAGCCGGTCGACGAGGATCCGATATCCATCGTCTGGCTCCGGCGCCTCATAGATCCGTTTTCGTCTGATTGTGTACATCATCATCGCCTCTTTCTTTTATTCTAACGCATTCCTGCGCGATCTGCGGTCACCGATGTTACACGGATGGGCATTTATGCTATAATAGGAGTATCTTGCAGAAGACCAGGTGATCGAATGAAATTGACGGACCCGATACAATATCTGAAAGGCATCGGCCCGAAGAAACAGAAAATACTGGAGCGGCTCGGCATCCATACCGTCTACGATATGCTGACGCATTTCCCGCGGGCGTATGAGGATCAGTCTGTCCTGACACCGATTTCCGATCTGCAGCCGGGCAAGTCCATGACGACGGCCGGCAGCATCATGAATGTCAACGAGCGCCGCGCGGGGCGGAATGGCAAGCTCACGATCCTGACGGCGATGCTCGGGGATGGGACGGGTTTCCTGACCGTGACCTGGTTCAACCAGAAGTACCTGAAGAAGCAGCTGAAGCCGGGCACGCGCCTCTTTGTCGCAGGCAAGGTCGAATACGCCTACGGCGGGCGCGGTCAGCTCGCGATGAAGAGTCCCTCGTCGTTCCAGATCCTAGACGATGGGGAAACGGCCGAGCAGCATACGGGCATCCTGCCGATTTATCCGGCAACGGAGAGCCTGAACCAGAAATTCTTCCGGAAGGAAATGCAGGCGCTTTTCGAATCGCTGCCAGAGCTTCCCGAAGTCGTGCCGAGCGATATCGAGCAGCGGTACGCATTGATGCCGCGCCGCGAGGCTTTCCGCGCCATCCACTTCCCGGAGGACGAGAAGCAGCTGCACGACGCGCGGAACCGCCTCGCGTTCGAGGAACTCTATCTGATCCAATGCGGACTGCTGCTGCTCAAACGTCAGGCGCGCGAGCAGCAGAAAGGCGTCCGCCATCTGATGAACGGGCACAAGCTCAGACAGCTGCTCGAGGCCCTGCCCTTTTCCCTGACGCACGACCAGCAGACCGTCTGGCAGGAGATCGCGCATGACATGGAAAGCCCCGTACCGATGCGCCGGCTCGTGCAGGGTGACGTCGGCTCCGGCAAGACGGTCATCGCGATGCTCGCCCTTGTCAAGACCGTGGAGAACGGGTATCAGGGCGCACTGATGGCACCGACGGAAATCCTCGCCAGCCAGCACGCAGAGGCGTTCCAGAAGGCCCTCGAGCCGCTTGGCATACGCGTCGGCTTCCTGTCCGGCCATCTGACGCCCAAGAAGCGTCAGGCCGTCTACGAAGCCATCACGGAACACGAGCTCGACATCGTCATCGGCACACACGCACTGATCCAGGAAAACGTGCATTTTGACAAGCTCGGCCTCGTCGTGACCGATGAGCAGCACCGGTTCGGCATTGCGCAGCGCGCAGAGCTCGAGAGAAAGGGCGAGGCGGGCATCACGCCAGACGTGCTCGTCATGACCGCGACGCCGATTCCGCGGACGATGACCCTGACCGTCTACGGCGATCTCGACGTGTCCCTGATCCGCGAGCTGCCGCCAGGGCGGAAACCCATCCGCACGTTCGTGCGGCAGACCGACCGGCGCCCGCTGATCTATCAGTACGTGCACAGCCAGCTCGCTGAAGGACGGCAGGCCTACGTCGTCTGCCCGCTGATCGAGCGGAACGACGAGAGCGACCTGCCATCTGCGGAGGAAATCTACGACGAGCTGCGCTACGGCCTGTTCCACGACATGCGCGTCGGCCTGATCCATGGCAAAATGAAAGAGGCAGAGAAAGACGCGGTCATGCAGGATTTCTACGAGAATAAGATACAGCTGCTCGTCTCGACGACGGTCATCGAGGTCGGCGTCAACGTGCCGAACGCGAGCATCATGGTCGTCGAGCACGCGGACCGCTTCGGCCTCGCGCAGCTGCATCAGCTGCGCGGCCGGATTGGGCGCGGCCCCTATCGGTCGTTCTGCATCCTCGTCTCCGACAGCCGCACGCAGACCGCGCGCGAGCGCCTGCATATCCTCGAGACCACGAGCGACGGCTTCAAGCTCGCCGAGGAGGATCTGCGGCTGCGCGGCCCCGGACAGTTCTTCGGCCGCATGCAGCACGGCCTGCCCGACCTCAAGATTGCCGACGTGTTCAGCGACATGGACATCCTGCTGCAGGCGAGGCAGGCCGCGCAGGAGACGCTCGCGAGCCGCGAGAACCTCGCGTTTGTTCTGCCGACCCTCGCCCGTCAATATCAGCAGTTCGCACAGATCACGGAGGCATGATTTCGGCATACACCGTTCCTTGATTCCGTCCTTGATTCCTGTAAAACACATGGAACACAAAAAGAGGTATCTGGTTTCCCAGATACCTCTTTTCTATGCGTTAGATGAAATCCCGAAGGAATCAGAGCTGCGGGCCAGCAGCAACGAGAGTCTTGCCGTGCTCATCCGAAGCATACTTCTTGTCGAAGTTGTCGATGAACATCTGAGCAAGCTTCTTCGCGCGGATATCCCACTCGCCTTCGTCCTTGTAGTCCCAAGCGGACTTCGAAGGATCTTTGTACGTGTCTTTCGGATCGAGAACGTCCGGGTTGACACCTGGCAGCTCCGTCGGAATCTCGAGGTTGAAGTACGGAATCTTCTTCGTCGGAGCCTTGTCGATAGCACCGCTGTGGATAGCGTCGATGATGCCGCGCGTATCCTTGATGGAAATGCGCTTGCCGAAGCCGTTCCAGCCCGTGTTGACGAGGTATGCACGTGCACCGTTCGCGTTCGTGCGCTTTACAAGCTCCTGCGCGTATTTCGTCGGCGGGAGTTCGAGGAATGCCTGACCGAAGCAAGCGGAGAACGTCGGAGTCGGCTCCGTGATGCCGCGCTCCGTGCCAGCCAGCTTGGACGTGAAGCCGGACAGGAAGTAATACTGCATCTGCTCCGGCGTCAGGATCGAAACCGGCGGCAGGACGCCGAACGCATCAGCAGCGAGGAAGATGACGCTCTTAGCCGCTGGGCCAGCGCTCTTCGTGCTGATGAAGTCTTTGACCGTGCTCTTGATATGGTCGATCGGATAGGAAACACGCGTGTTCTGCGTGATGCTTGCATCGTCGAAGTCAACCTTGTTGCCGTCTTTCAGGACAACGTTCTCGAGCAGAGCGTTGCGCTTGATGGCACCGAAGATATCCGGCTCAGCTTCCGGATCGAGGTCGATGACCTTTGCATAGCAGCCGCCTTCGAGGTTGAATACGCCGTCATCATCCCAGCCGTGCTCATCATCGCCGATGAGGAGGCGTTTCGGATCCGTGGACAGCGTCGTCTTGCCCGTGCCGGACAGGCCGAAGAATACAGCCGTATTCTTGCCCTGCTTATCCGTGTTCGCGGAGCAGTGCATGCATGCGATGCCCTTCAGCGGGAGGAAGTACATCATCATCGAGAGCATGCCCTTCTTCATCTCACCGCCGTACCAGGTGTTGATGATGACCTGCTCTTTTTCCGTGAGGTTGAAGAGAACTGCCGTCTCGGAATGGAGGCCGAGTTCCTTCCAGTTCGTGACCTTAGCCTTCGAAGCGTTGTAAACGACGAAGTCCGGCTTGAAGTTTGCTTCCTCTTCCGGGGTCGGTTTGATGAACATGTTGCGGACGAAATGTGCCTGCCAAGCAACTTCCATGATGAAGCGGACAGCCATGCGCGTGTTCTTGTTCGCACCGCAGAAACCATCGACAACGTAGAGCTTCTTGTTGGAGAGCTCTTTCTTGGCGAGATCCTTGACGGCCTTCCAAGCTTCCGGCGTAGCGCGATGGTTATCGTTGTGATAAGCCTCGCTGTCCCACCATACCGTGTCATGGGAGGTAGCATCGTCAACGATGAACTTATCCTTCGGGGAGCGGCCCGTAAAGATACCCGTCTTGACGTCGACAGCACCGAGATCGGAAACCTCGCCGACTTCATAACCCGTCAGGCCCGGTTTCGTCTCCTCTTCAAACAACTTCATGTAAGAAGGGTTGTAGACGATTTCCGTCGTGCCAGTGATTCCGTACTGACTCAGATCGATGTTTGCCATTGTACTTTCAACCTCTTTCATTGAAAATTCAGCATATCTTGTGAATCGGTTCGCATCCGCCTGCTCCCCGTCTCACAGCTATTATAATAGCTTATTCAATCATAAATGTCAAACATCTATGCACATTTAATTGTTGGAAATTATTTATTGAAACATTCCCTATTCTTCAATCCTGTTTTTTCATGAAAGCGGTTACTGCCTCGCGCATTTCCGCGCTGTCAACCACATCTTTCTGCCGTATTTCCTTCGTGCGCAGAGAGGAAAGCCCGCGCGGGATGGCAAGGCCGCTGACCTCGTGCAGCTTATCCTGCATCGCGAACTCATCGAGCCCTTCCGTACCGGCGCCGACCGCATCGAGGACGCTCGCGTTGAACTTGTACGGGCTCGCCGTCGAGACGACGATGGTCATTGTCTCGTCGCCGGTCTCCTCGCGGTATGCCTCCGCCGCGTGCCAGGCGACCGCCGAATGCGTATCCAGCACGTAATGGCTGCGCGCGAAGACATCGTGGATGGTCGCCTTCGTCTGATCGTCGCCCGTCCAGCTCGCCGCGAACGCATCGCGGATCTTCGCGAGCGTTTCTGGGTCGACGGAATAGCGTCCGGTTCTTGCGAGCTCGTCCATCCAGCCTTTGACGCGCGCCTTGTCCCCGGTCATGTGGTAGAGCAGGCGCTCGAGGTTCGACGAGATCAGGATGTCCATGGACGGCGTGATGGTCTTGTAGAACGGACGGTTGCGGTCGTAGGTTCCCGTCGTCAGGAATTCCGTCAGCACGTTGTTCGCGTTCGAGGCGCAGATCAGCTTGTGGACAGGCAGCCCCATGCATTTTGCGTAATACGCCGCGAGGATATCGCCGAAATTGCCGGTCGGCACCGAGAAATTCACCGCGTCGCCCATCTTGATCCGGCCTTTTTCCACGAGGTCGGCATAGGCACTGAAATAGTAGACGATCTGCGGCACGAGACGGCCCCAGTTGATGGAATTGGCCGAGGATAGGCGGATACCGTCCGCAGCTAGTTTCTCATTGAATGCTTTATCCGAGAAGATCTCCTTCACGCCGCTCTGCGCATCGTCGAAATTGCCGCGGATGGCCGTCGCGTTGACGTTGCCGCCCTCCTGCGTCGCCATCTGCAGGTACTGGATGCGGCTGACGCCGCCCTCCGGGTAAAATACGAGAATGGAGATCTGCGGCACGTCGCGGAACCCTTCGAGCGCGGCCTTGCCGGTATCGCCGGACGTCGCGACGAGGATCAGCACGCGGTCCTTCACGCCAGTCTTCCTGAGCGCCGTGCTCATGAGCTGCGGCAGCAGCTGGAGCGCCATGTCCTTGAACGCACTCGTCGGACCGTGCCAGAGCTCGAGCACGGGGAACGGCGCATCCTCCGGCAGCTTGACCTCGGCGCGTTTTTCTGCCGCGGCATCGAAGTTCCCGCGGTTATACGCGCGGTTCACGCAGTCCTTCAGCTCCTGCTCCGTATAATCCGTCAAGAACTTCGAGAGCACCTTTTCCGCGCGTTCCTCATAGCTGAGCCCGAGCATGGACTCCACGAAGGGCAGCCCGAGCTGCGGGATCTCCGATGGCACGAAAAGGCCCCCATCCGCGGCAAGTCCCTCAAGGATTGCCTCCGCCGAAGTCTTTTTCTCCGCATCCCCGCGCGTACTCGAATAATACATGACAACATTCCTTTCTCTATATACAGGTTCATGGATTTCTATACAATTGTTTTTCGTCATTATACCACATAACGCGGGTTTTGTAACTATGCAAGGCAAAAAAATATGGCAATCCGTACATCTTATTTCTTTCAGCGTCCCCATTTTGCCGGATTTATGGTAAAATAAACACATATCCCGATATTCACTTTGACTTTTGGTGAGGTGTATTTCTTTGTTACCGATTGCTATAGCTCAAATGGAAGTCATCCCGGGGCATCCGGACCAGAACGCACAGACCATGCTGCGCATGATCGAGGACGCGAAGAAGCGGGGCGCGGTGCTCATCATCTTCCCGGAAATGGCGATTCCGGGCTACCTGCTCGGCGATACCTGGGAACAGGAATCCTTTATCCGCGACTGCGAGGCCTACGGGCAGGACATCATCGCGGCCTCAGACGGCATCTGCGTGATGTTCGGCAATATCGCTGCAGACTGGACGAAAAAGAACAACGACGGCCGCGTGCGCAAATACAACGCGTTCTTCACCGCACAGGACGGGCGGCTCGTGCATCCGGACAGCATGCCCTACCCGTTCGTCATCAAGACCCTGATGCCGAACTACCGCGAGTTCGATGATACGCGGCATTTCTTCAGCCTGCAGAAGCTCGCGCGCGAGCTCGGCACGACGCCGGCCGCCCTGCTCTCACCGGTTTCCTTGAAGCTCGGCGGCAGGAACTATAATGTCGGCTGCCTGCTCTGCGAGGACGGCTGGAGCGATGACTACGAAGTTGCGCCATTGCAGCTCCTCGAGCACGGCGAACCGATTGATTTCTATGTGAACATCTCCGCGTCGCCGTATACGCTCGGCAAGAACGACAAGCGCAACCGCGTGTTCGGTGCACAGGCCAGGGAGGCACACGCGCCGCTCTTCTACGTCAACTGCATCGGCCTGCAGAACAACGGCAAGACCATCTACACCTTTGACGGCTCGAGCACCGTCTACAATGGAAACGGCACGGTCGTCTCGGTCGCACCGGAATACCAGGAGTCGCTCGACATCCTCGACCTCGACAGCCTCAGCAGCCGCCCGGCAGCCGTCCAGAAGCCGGAAAAGGAAATCGCGCATATCTACCGCGCCCTGCATTACGGCGTGCGCCGTTTCCTCGAGAATATCCATATGAAGAATGTCGTCATCGGCATTTCAGGCGGCATCGATTCTGCGGTCGCCGCCGCGCTCTACAATCAGGTCGTCGGGTCGGAGCACCTGCTGCTCATCAACATGCCGAGCGTGTTCAACTCGGAGACGACGAAGGGGCTTTCGCAGCAGCTTGCGGACAACCTCGGCTGCGAATACATGATCGTGCCGATTCAGGAATCCGTCGACCATACGAAAGCGCAGCTCGAGTCCTGCCCGGTCACGCTGTTGAAGGACGGGACGCAGAAGCACCTCTCAATCTCGTCCTTCGTCCTAGAGAATATCCAGGCGCGCGACCGCTCGGCACGCGTGCTCGCCGGCGCTGCGGCGGCTTTCGGCGGCGGCTTCACCTGCAACGCGAACAAAGCGGAGACCACGGTCGGCTACTCGACGCTCTACGGCGACCAGTCCGGTTTCCTCGCGGCGCTCGCGGATCTCTGGAAGCATCAGGTCTATGACCTCGCCCGCTACATGAACGAGGAGATCTACCACCGCGAGGTCGTGCCGCAGGGCATCATCGACATCGTGCCATCCGCGGAGCTCTCCTCTGCGCAGAACGTCGATGAGGGCAAGGGCGATCCGATCAAGTACCCCTATCACGACTACCTGTTCCGCTCGTTCATCGAACGCTGGCGCAAGGCAACGCCGGAAGACCTGCTCGTCTGGTATCAGGAAGGCACGGTCGAGGAACATATCGGCTGCGAGAAAGGGCTCGTCAAGAAATACTTCCCGACGGCCAAAGACTTCATCGCCGACCTCGAACGCTGGTGGAACCTGTTCACCGGCATGGCGGTCGCCAAGCGCATCCAGGCGCCGCCGATCCTCGCCGTCAGCCGCCGCGCCTACGGCTTCGACCACCGCGAGGCACAGAACGGCCCGTACTATACGCGAAAATACCGTGAGCTGAAGGAATCTTTGCTGAAACAATAAGCTGGATGTACATAGAGACAATTTCCGAGCTATTGCCGACACCTCATCCGTCTGCTCTGTCGAGCAGCCACCTTCCCCTCAGGGGAAGGCTTTTTTACGAAAAAAGCTGTTATACGAACGAATTATGCTCGTATAACAGCTTTTTCTTACGGAATCTGTATTTTAGCCTTTGCGCGCATTCTTCGCTGCGCGGCCGCGGACGGTGCGGTCAAGGATGGCCTTGCGCAGGCGGATGCTCTTCGGCGTGACCTCGACGAGCTCATCGTTGTTGATGTACTCGATGGCCTGCTCGAGGGACAGGATGCGCGGCGGCGTCAGGCGGATTGCCTCATCGGAGGACGACGTACGCATGTTCGAGACGTTCTTCTTCTTGCACGGGTTGATGTCGATATCGTTCTCGCGGGAGTTCTCACCGACGATCATGCCCTCGTAGACCTGCTCGCCCGGGCTGATGAACATCGTGCCGCGATCCTGCAGCGTGTAGATGCCATAGCCGGTCGTCTCACCCTGCTCGAATGCGACGAGGGAACCGCGCGTGCGGCCCGGGATATCACCCTTGTACGGCGCATAGCCGTGGAACACGTGGTTCATGATGCCGTTGCCCTTCGTGCTCGTCAGGAGCTCGGAGCGGAAACCGATCAGGCCACGCGCCGGGATTGTGAACTCGAGACGCATATAGCCGGCCGTCTCGGTCATGTTCGTGAGCTCCGCCTTGCGCGTGCCGAGACCTTCCATGACGGCGCCCATGTATTCCTGCGGAACCTCGACCGTCAGGTTCTCGATCGGCTCGCAGAGCTGACCGTTGATCGTCTTGTAGACAACTTCCGGTTTGCCGACCTGCAGCTCGTAGCCCTCGCGGCGCATCTCCTCGATGAGGATGGAGAGGTGCAGCTCGCCACGGCCGGAAACCTTGAAGACATCCGGCGAATCCGTATCCTCGACCTTCATCGCGACATTCGTCTCAACCTCTTTGTAGAGGCGCTCGCGCAGGTGGCGCGACGTGACGAACTCGCCCTCGCGGCCCGCGAACGGGCTCGTGTTGACACCGAACGTCATCGAGAGCGTCGGCTCGTCGATACGGATGGCCGGCAGTGCCTCCGGCTGCTCCGCGTCAGCGACCGTGTAACCGATGCTGACATCGCCGAGACCCGTCAGAGCGACGATCTCGCCCATCGAAGCCTCCGGAACCTCGACGCGCTGCATGCCCTGATAGACGAAAACCTTGCCGACCTTCGCCTTGATCTCCTGATCGCCGTTGATCAGGACGACATTCTGGTTCGTGTGCACCTTGCCGCGGCTGATGCGGCCGACCGCCACGCGGCCGACATAGTCGTCCGCCTCAAGCGTCGTGACCATGAGCTGGAGCGGGCCCTCCGGGTCGCCGTGCGGAGCCGGGATCTCTTTGACGATGGTCTCCATCAGCGGCTCGAGGTTGTCGTTCTCATCTTCCATATGATATTTCGCGATGCCGTCGCGCGCCGTCGCGTAGATGACCGGGAAGTCGAGCTGATCATCATCGGCGTCGAGCTCCATGAACAGCTCGAGGACTTCGTCGTAGACATCATCGACGCGCTGGTTCGGCTTATCAATCTTGTTGATGACGACGATTGGCTTCAGATGCTGTTCGAGTGCTTTGCGCAGCACGTATTTCGTCTGCGGCATCGGGCCCTCGAACGCGTCGACGAGCAGCAGGACGCCGTCGACCATGTTCAGGACACGCTCAACCTCGCCGCCGAAGTCCGCATGGCCCGGGGTATCGACGATGTTGATCTTGATGCCATTGTACATGATGGCCGTATTTTTCGACAGGATCGTGATGCCGCGCTCACGCTCAATATCGCCGGAGTCCATGACGCGGTCCTCTACCTGCTCATTCGAGCGGAACACATGGCTCTGCTTCAGCATGGCATCGACGAGTGTCGTCTTGCCGTGGTCGACATGTGCGATAATCGCGATGTTCCGAAGCTTGTCATTGGTGATCATACTCATACTTTGAAATCTGCCTCCTATACCGATGAAAGCACTGCAAATCCGTGTTTCCATAAAGAAAAATGGCTGTGCGAGGACACCCATTTCTTTTATCGAAAATTCTTTTATAACAATATTACTATAGCCGTGCGCGCGCGGCTTGTCAATACTTTCCATCAAAAAACGGGAAGCCGTATTGAGTCGGCCTCCCGTTCTGTTACCCTGCTTATTCTTTATTTCTGCTTTTCCTTTTTCCCGCTCTGTTCTTCCAAGATCTCCGCTGCCTGTTTTTCCGGCACTTCTTCATAGCGGAGGAACTCCCGCGCAAACGTCCCGCGGCCTTGGGTCTGGGAGCGCAGTTCCGTCGCATACGCGTAGAGCTCGGCCTCCGGAACGATCGCATGGATGACGGTCATATCCTTCCCCTCGAGTTCCGTGCCGAGGATTTGCGCTCGCTTCCCGGACAGGCGCCCGATGACGTCGCCGACATAGTATTCTGGCGTCCGGACCTCGATGGAATCCATCGGCTCGAGCAGTACGGGCTCCGCGTCCCGCACGGCCTTTTTCAGCGCGATGGCGGCAGCCGCCTTGAACGCGGCCTCCGACGAATCGACGCTGTGCGAGGATCCATCATAAAGATTGATGTGGATGTCCGTGACCGGGAATCCCGCATAGATCCCTTGCCCGAGCGTCTCCCGCACGCCTTTCTCGACCGCCGGGATGAACTGCCGCGGTACCGCGCCGCCGAAGACATTTTCCGTGAACAGGATGCCGGACCCTGCCTCGCGCGGCTCGACTTCGAGAAACACGTCGCCGTACTGACCGTGCCCGCCGCTCTGCTTCTTGTACTTGCCCTCGGCCTTTGCCGTGCCGCGGATGGTCTCGCGGTAGGCAACGCGCGGCTTCAGCAGCTCCATGCCGGCGTGGTACTTCCTCGCGAGTTTCGACTGCAACATCTCGAGATGCATCTCGCCCATGCCGGAGAGCAGGGCCTGTCCGCCCGCTCCCTCTTTGTTCAGTCCGATGGTATGGTCTTCCTCGCGTTCCTTTTCGATTGCCGCGAACAGCTTATCTTCATCGCCCTTCTTGAGCGGCACGGCGGCCATTTCGAGCATCGGTTCCGGGAAATCCATCTTTTCATAGACGATGGGCGCGGACGGATCCGCAAGCGTGTCGCCGGTCTGCACCGAGCCGAGTTTCGCCGTCACGACGATATCGCCGGCATGGGCATGCGCGACATTGTGCGATTCCTTGCCGCGGAGTGCCAGCAGCTTGCCGATCCGCTCATGCTTGCCATCCGTCATATTCACTGCGCTCGTATCCGGCTTCAGATTCCCCGAATACAGGCGAAGATACGTCTTCTTTCCGCCGGACGGGTCGATCTCGGTCTTGAAAGCCTGCGCGGAAAACGGGTCATCCGCCTTGCGCTCGAGGATATCGCCGCTATCCGGCGCCGTGCCGATGGCATCGCGGGCAAGCGGAGACGGCAGATAGGTCACGATGCAGTTCATGAGCTTCTTGATGCCGATGTCCGCCTTTGCCGAGCCGCAGAACACCGGGAAAAGATCGCCATGATAGACGCCCTGCAGCAGGGCGGCCGTGACCTCGTCCTCCGTGAGTTCCTCGCCGCCCACGTATTTTTCGAGCAATGTCTCATCGTAATCGGCTGCCGCCTCGATCAGGGCCTGCCGCGCCTCGGCAACGTCCTTTGCCATATATTCCGGAATATCCGTGAACGTGCAGTCCTCCGCGTCGTGGAACACGACCTTGCCGCGCATCGCGAGCAGGTCGACGACGCCCTGGAACGCGGCCTCCTGCCCGATCGGCAGCTGAACCGGTACGACGCCCGGGCCGAACCGCACGCGGAGCTCATCGACGGTCGCCTGGAAATCCACATGCTCGCGATCCATCTTGTTGATGAAGAACGCGCGCGGCAGGCCCGCTTCCGAAGCGAGTTTCCAGAGCTTTTCCGTCTCGACCTCGACGCCGGAATGCGCGGAGATCACGAAGAGCGCCGCATCGGCGGCCGCTATCCCCTCGATGGCCTCACCGACGAAGTCCGGATACCCCGGCGTATCGAGCAGGTTCAGCTTGTTCTCGCCGAACTCACAGGCTGCAAGCTTCAGTTCCGTCGTCAGCTTCCGCTCCTGTTCCTCCGGCAGGACGTCGAGACGGCTCGTGCCGTCCTCGACACTCCCCCGCCGTTTCGAGGTACCCGTATGGTACAGGCAGGCATCAAGAACCGTCGTTTTCCCGCAGTTCCCATGCCCCAGGAAAACCACATTGCGCAAATGCTCGCTGGAATATTCCTTCATAGTATTCCCTCCTACTTGTTCTTTATACACTCTATATTCGATTTGGTGGCAGAATATTCCTTCTTCCTCCAGCAGGAAGTTTTCGCGGCAAACTTTCCAGACGAAAAAGACTGCCGCACATCCCATGATGTACGGCAGTCCAGAGCAAATCTAAATCTCTATGTGTTCCTGCAATCAGAGCCCTGCCTGCTTGCGCAGCGCATCGGCTTTATCCGTGTGCTCCCACGGCAAGTCGACATCCGTGCGGCCGAAATGCCCGTAGGCTGCGGTCTGACGGTAAATCGGGCGGCGCAGGTCGAGCATCTTGATGATGCCGGCCGGGCGCAAGTCAAAGTTGTCTTTGACGAGGCTCTCGATCTTTTCCTCCGGCACCTTGTTCGTGCCGAACGTGTCGACCATGACCGAGACCGGATACGCTACGCCGATCGCGTAGGCGAGCTGGATCTCGCAGCGGTCCGCGAGCCCGGCCGCGACGATGTTCTTCGCGACATAGCGCGCCGCATAGGCTCCCGAGCGGTCGACCTTCGTCGGATCCTTGCCCGAGAACGCGCCGCCGCCATGGCGGGCCCAGCCGCCATACGTGTCGACGATGATCTTGCGGCCGGTGAGGCCCGAGTCGCCCTGCGGGCCGCCGATGACGAATTTCCCGGTCGGGTTGACGAGGATGCGCGTGTCATCCTTCAGGAGCTCCGCCGGAACGACCGGGCGGATGACGTGCTCGACGAGATCCTTGCGGATCTGCTCGAGGGAAATCTCCGGATCATGCTGCGTCGAGATGACGATGGTCTCAACCGAAACCGGCTTGCCATCCTCATAGGCAACCGTGACCTGCGTCTTCCCGTCCGGGCGCAGATACGGCAGCGTGCCGTCCTTGCGGACCTCAGCGAGCCGGCGCGAAAGGCGGTGCGCCAGTGCAATCGGCAGCGGCATGTACTCCGGCGTCTCATTCGTCGCATAGCCGAACATCATGCCCTGATCGCCGGCGCCGACCGCGTCCGCATCATCCATCTCGCCCTCGCGCGCCTCGAGGGACTTGTCGACGCCCTGTGCGATATCCGGCGACTGCTCGTCCAGCGACACGAGGATGCCGACCGTATCCGCATCGAATCCGTACTCCGCCTTCGTATAGCCGATCTCGCGGATTGTCTCGCGGATGATCTTTGGGATATCGACATAGCACGACGTCGAGATCTCTCCGACGACATGCACCTGCCCCGTCGTCACGAGCGTCTCACACGCCACACGGCCCTGCGGGTCTTTTGCGAGGATCGCGTCGAGGATCGCGTCCGAAATCTGATCGGCGAGTTTGTCCGGATGACCCTCAGTCACCGACTCGGACGTGAACAGCATACGTTTCTTGCTCATGGATCATACCTCCTGTAAAACCGCGCGAACCCGAAGCGATGGGCCGCGCGTATCGTTTTTCCGTTGAATAGCATCCTGCCACCAGCCTGCACAGGCAAACGAAAAGGCCCTCCGAAAGGAGAGCCTTCTATTTTCTCTCATCTTTCAGGTAAAACCTGTGGAATTGGCACCGTTCAAACTACGGACGTCTGTGGTTGCCGCGACTTCATCGGGCCAGTCCCTCCATCGCTCTAGATGAACCATATTCAACTGTTCTGTCTCTATCATAGCGGAGAACTTCTCCCCTGTCAAGGCATATTTCAAGAAATGCTGGAAAAGGAATTTTGACCTGTCGGGGGCGAAATGTTATAATCATTTTGACTAGATAAAAGAATGGAGGCCCTTCCTCATGAGTCTGGATGGCTTTTCTATGCACGCACTCGTCCGCGAGCTCAGCCGCGCGGTCACAGGCGGCCGCATCGACAAGATCACGCAGCCGAACAAACAGTCCATCATCCTGTCGATCCGGCAGCCCGGTGAGAACCACCTATTGCAGATCTCGACGAACTCGCAGAACCCGTCGGCGCATCTGCTGACCAAGAACCTCGAGAACCCGCCGGAGCCCCCGGTATTCTGCATGGTGCTGCGCAAGCAGCTCGAGACCGGCCGCATCGCCGGGATCCGCCAGCACGGGCTTGACCGCCTGCTGCTGCTCGACATCGACTCGATTGCGGCCGGCGGCCGCATCGTCACGAAAACGCTCGTGATCGAGCTGATGGGCAAATACAGCAACATCATCCTCGTGCAGGATGGCAAGATTCTCGATGCTTTGCGCAAAATCGGCGAGAACAGCAGCCGCGTCCGCACGGTCCTGCCGGGACAGGACTACGAACTGCCGCCCGCACAGAATGAGCTCAACATCTTCCAGGATGACCTCGATGACGTCCTGCGCGCCGTGCAGGCCGATCCCGAAAAGCGGCTCGACAAGGCGATCCTCGGCGCCTGCCAAGGTTTCGGTCCCGTGACGGCAAAGGAAATCTGCTTTTCCGCCGGGCTCGCCCCGTCGACGCGCATCCACGATCTGGAGGACGTTGATTTCGCGTCGGTCAAGAGCGCCATCGAAGAAGTCCGCGAGGCCGCGAACAGCGAGCATCCAGAGCCCGTCCTGCTCATCGACGAGCACCAGAAGATCCTCGCTATGAGCTCGTTCCCGCTGCATTACTTGCCGGATGCCACGGCACTGCATTTCCCGACCGTCAGCGCCATGCTCGAGAAAGCGGACACGCTCGCCGGCTCCTACGTGCTCCCGGACAAAGACCGGTTCAAGAAACTCGTCAAGAATGAGAAGAACCGCGCGCAGAACAAGCTCGAAAAGCTCGACAAAGAAATCGAGGAAGCGGAGAACGCCGACATCTGGCGCGTGCGCGGCGACAACCTCATGACCTACCAGTATCAGTTCAAGGACCGGGAAAATCCAGAGATCACGGTTCCCGATATCTACAGCGCGGATGGAGAAACCATCACGATTCCGCTTGACCAGCGCCTGACGATGGTCGAGAACATGCAGGCATGCTACAAGAAATACAACAAGCTCCAGCGCGCGCAGGAACTCTTGCAGGTGCAGAAGCAGGAATGCCTCGAGAATATCGCCTATCTCGAAAGCATCGAGGCATCGCTGCTCGCATCATCAAGCCTCGCGGAAATCAATGAGATCCATAACGAACTGGTCGCAGGCGGGTATCTCCACGAGAAGCCGAAGAAAAAGAACAACGACAAGCCGGCGCGCCCGTTCCACTTCCATACGGAAAACGGCCTCGATATCCTCGTCGGCAAGAACAACTACCAGAACGACAAGCTGACGTTCAAGACCGCGCATTACAACGATACCTGGTTCCATACGAAGGATATCCCGGGCTCGCACGTCATCCTCTGCAATGGCGGCACCCCGCTGCAGGATGAGGACGTCGATATGGCAGCGAGCCTTGCCGCCTACTTCTCCCAGGCGCGCGGCAGCTCGCAGGTCCCCGTAGATTACACCGAAGTCCGCTATGTCAAGAAGCCATCTGGAGCAAAGCCCGGATTCGTAATCTTTACGAACCAGAAAACGCTCTACGTAACGACGACGGAAAAGGAAATGCAACCGATTCTCGCACAGGATACCGAAGCAAAGTAAAACAAAAGAGGCTGTCACACGAATAAAAAGTATCGTGTGACAGCCTCTTTTCAGTAGGTCGGGCACGCACCGCAAGTCGATTGGCTGACGAAACTTGCCCCCTCAGTCTCGCTTCGCGAGCCAGCTCCCCCGAAGGGGACGCCACATTTCCCAGACCTCTCAGAACTGGAATTTCTGCAGGCTGCCCTGAAGCTCCTGCGCAAGTTTTGCGAGCGAGTCGCTGGCCGACGCAATCTCCGAAGCAGAAGCGGACTGCTCCTCGGTTGCCGCGGATACGCTTTCCATCTCCTCCGCGACCTTGTTGCCTTGCGCGTTGATGTTCTCGATATTCGACGATATCGCACCGGTGTCACTGGCGACATCCGAAATCGCGTGCGCCATCTGTGCAACCTCTTTCGAGACCTCGTCGATGTAGTCCTTGATCTGCTCGAAGGTCTTGCGCAGTTCTTCTACCGACTGTGCGCCCTCGGCGACCGCCGAGCTGCCCTGCTTCATCGAGGCGACAGCGCTGCCCGTATCGTCCTGGATATTCTTGATCAGTACGGAAATCTGCTGCGCGGACTGCTGCGACGCCTCTGCGAGCTTGCGGACCTCGTCGGCGACGACGGAGAAGCCGCGGCCCTGCTCACCCGCACGAGCTGCCTCGATGGCGGCATTGAGTGCGAGGAGGTTCGTCTGATCCGCAATGCCGGAAATCGTCTCGACAATCTGGCCGATTTCCTGCGAACGCTCGCCGAGCTTATCGACGATGGAGGCAGACTCGCCGACCGTCTTCTCTACGCTGCGGATCTGATCCACGGAGTTCTGCACGGCGCCGGAACCGCTGACCGCCTGATTGAACGCTGCCGTCGCATGCTCTGCGACGCGGCCTGCTTCATCTTGCAGACGCGAAACAGACTGCGATACCTTTTCAATCGAATCCGAGCTCGTCGCGACGCCGTTCTCCTGCTCCGTCACCGCTTCCGAAGCCTTCTGTACCGAGTCCGCGACCTGCTGCGATGCCTGCGCGGACTGCTGCGAGCTCGCCGTCAGCTCCTCGGATGCCGCGGCGATCTGGCTCGCCGATTCATTCGTATGGCCCATGAGCTTGCTGAGGCGCTCGCAAGTCGCCATCATCGAACGGAGCGGCTTCTGGATCGTGTTGATGAGCATCCAGCCGAGCAGGCACAGGATCAGCAGCGTCACGAGAACCTGAACGGACATATTGATGACCGCCGAAGAAACTGCGCTGGAGTTCTTCTCGTTGATGTCTTTCGCCTGCTGCGTCACGCTCTGGCGGAGCGGCTGCATCGCATCGTCCCAGCCGATGATCTCTTTGATGGCCTGCGTGTTATAGAGGTTCTTGGCCGCCTGCTGATCACCGCTGACCGAGAGGTCGAGCATCTGGTTCGTATGGCCCTTGAACGCCGACCACTGCGCTTCGATCGTCGACTCCTGTTCGCCATTCAGGCCGAGCGCCTTATACTCCTGCCAAGCGTCCTCGTACTGATCCATGTACTCCTGGATATTTTTCTTGTTCTTGACGATCTGTGCGTGATCCGTCAGGCTGACGTTCTCAAGGATACGCGCCTGCATGGATCGAACGATGATCGAGCAGTTGCCGAGCAGCTGCACCGCCTGCACCTGCTTGTTCGCCATGTGCTCCATTGCGGTCTGGGTACTGCGTAGATACGAAATACCGGTAAGTCCGACCGAAACCATTGCGAGCACCGATACGATGATCAGACAGACAATCTTGTACGCGACCCGCAGATTCCGAAACCAATTCATATTCTTTCCTCCCCTAACGTTTCAAGGCCTTCGGTAAGCGAAACCTCATAAGATGAAAATCCCTATTTTCCTTCTATTATACAAAAAAGATGCGAGGCAATACAGGACAGCTGTCCCAAAATGCACTTACCTTCTCCAATCCCTCACTCTTTCTACATTTCTATATTCTTTCATATATTCCTGCCACATGTTCCAAAAAAGAAAAATGCGTTGGCAGAAATCACTTTCCACCAACGCAAGAACGCCGAACCGCCGATCAAAAGCAGCGCAGCGGGTTTTCCTCCTTTAATCCAGAGAATACCCGTTTTGCCGCAGGAACTCTTTTTCCTCGTCTGTGAGATCGACGCGGCGGAGAAGATCTGGCCGGTATTCTGCCGTGCGGAGCAGGGACTGCTCGCGCCGCCAGGCGCGGATTTTCGCATGGTCGCCGGAAAGCAGGATTTCCGGCACCTCACGGCCCTCGAAATCCCTCGGCCTCGTATACTGCGGGAACTCCAGCAGTCCGTCATAGAACGAATCCGTCGGCGCCGAGGTCTCATCGCCGAGCACGCCCGGCAGCATGCGCGCCACCGCGTCCGCGATGACCATGGCAGGGAGCTCGCCCCCCGTCAGGACAAAATCGCCGATGGAGACGCGCTCGTCCGCGAGGTCATAGATCCGCGCGTCGAACCCCTCGTAATGGCCGCAGAGGAAGACCAGCTGGTCGTACGTTGCGAGTTCCTTCGCCTTTTCCTGCGTGAAGGTCGGCCCCGACGGATCCATGATCAGCACGCGGCGGTTTCCCGCGTACTCGCTCGTCTTTTCGAGCACATCGCGCACGGCACGCGTCATCGGCGGCACCTGCAGGACCATCCCCGCGCCGCCGCCGAATGGCGAGTCGTCGACATGCCGGTGCTTGTCCGTCGAATAATCGCGGAAATTCGTATAATGCACCGAAAGGATGCCGTTATCCATCGCGCGCTTTAAGATGCTGTCACCGAATACCCCCTCAAACATTTCGGGGAATATCGTCACCATATCCATCCGCATGAGGTCAGGCCTCCAACGTATCCGGCATATCGACGACCATGCGGCCGCCCTTTATGTCGATTTCTTTCACGACCGCCTTGAGCGCGGGGACGAGCAGCTCCGAACCATCGCTGCGGCGTACCTGATAGACGTCGTTCGAGCCCGTCCGCATGACGTTCTCGACCACGCCGATCTCTGCCCCGTCCGGGTCAAAGACCTGCAGCCCGATGATGTCGAAGGTATAGTATACGCCATCTTCGAGCGGCACGGTCTCCTCGCGGCTGACGGTCAGGACTTTCCCGGTCAGCTGCATGGCGTCCTCGCGCACCGGATACTCGCGGAAGCGCAGGATCACGAACTGCTTATGGAAGCGGCAGCTCTCGATATGCAGCAGCTCGTCGCCGACCATGACCTCCTTCATATCGCGGAAGCGGTCGACGAAATCCGTCAGCGGGATCACGCGCATCTCTCCGCGGACCCCATGCGGCGCACCGACGCGGCCGATGACGACGCGGCCTTCCGGCACGGCGTTTGTTTTCTTACCCGCGGATAGCGACAATCTTGTCATCCTCCACCAGAATCTCGACGTTCATGAGCTCGCGCATATCGTCACCGACATGAACCTCGACCTGACGCTCGAGCGTGCCCTGCACGATCTCTGCGCCGAGTGCGAGCTTCTCGAGGTTCTCCTTGCGGCTCGTCGTCTCCTGCGTGTACTGCATGCGCTTGTTGCGCTCCTCCGCATAATGCTCACGGATTGCGCCGAGACGCTGGATATCCTGCGGCGTCGGCGTCTGCGAGTCGTTCTCTTTGAGCATGCGCTGCTCCTCGATGTTGATCTGCTGGATCTCGAGCTGCGCCTGCTTGATTCCCTCATCCATATCGCTCATGAGCTTGTTCTTGAGCTTTTCCGTCAGCTTCGCCTTGACGGTAACCGGCATCTTCAGTGAAATGGAATCCATGTTCTTATTTCCTCTCTGTTTTTGCAAAAAAACGGCAAACCAGATGGCCTGCCGCTCTTGTCATTCAACAATCTCAACCGTGACTTTTTTGTTTTCACGGACAGCCATGGCCTTGACGACGGTACGGATTGCCTTGGCAATCCGGCCCTGCCTGCCAATCACCCTGCCCATGTCATCCTTTGCGACGCGGAGTTCGAGGACGGTCTGCCTCTCCTCCTCCTTTTCGTCTACGACGACGTCTTCCGGATGTTCCACAAGGGACTTCGCGATAACTGCAACAAGATCTTTCATGCTGAGTACCCCTTAGTTCTTCTTGCTCTCAGCGAACTTGGCCATGATGCCCTGCTGGCTGAGGAGGTTTTTGACGGTATCGGTCGGCTGAGCACCTTTGTTCATCCAATCCAGAACCTTGTCCTCGTCTACGTTGACGACTGCCGGCGTCTGGGACGGGTCATAGTTACCGAGGATCTCGATAAAACGGCCGTCACGCGGGGAGCGGGAGTCTGCAACGACGATGCGATAGAACGGATTCTTCTTCGCACCCATACGATTCAAACGGATTTTTACTGCCATGAAGATTCACCACCTTTCGATGCGTATTTTATTTCAATGCAGGAACGGCATGCGGGGAAGCCCCATCTTGCCGAGGGCTCCGAGGCCGCCAAGGCCTTTCTTGCCCTTCTGCATCTTTTTCATTTTCTTCATCATCTTCTTCATCTCGGCGAACTGCTTCAGGAGCTTGTTGACGTCCTGCACGCGGGTGCCTGAGCCGAGCGCGATGCGCTTGCGGCGGCTACCGTTGATGATGCGGATGTCGGCGCGTTCCTGCGGCGTCATCGACTTGATGATGGCCTCGATCTGGCGGACTTCCTTGCCGTCGAGGTCGATATCCGCGCCATCGAGCTGCTTCTTGAGGCCGCCCATGCCAGGGATCATGCCGAGGATCGACTCGAGCGAGCCGAGCTTCTTGACCTGCTGCATCTGCGAGAGGAAATCGTCGAGCGTGAACTCGTCCTTCCGCAGCTTCTTCGCCATCTTCTTGGCTTCTTCCTCGTCGAAGGTCTGCTGGGCCTTCTCGACGAGCGACAGGACGTCGCCCATGCCGAGGATACGGGAGGCCATGCGGTCCGGATAGAACGGCTCGAGCGGCTCGAGCTTCTCGCCCATGCCGACAAACTTGATGGGAACGCCCGTGACCGCCTTGATGGAGAGCGCCGCGCCGCCGCGCGCATCGCCGTCGAGCTTCGTCATGATGACGCCGTCGAGCCCGAGCGAATCGTTGAAGCTCTTCGCGACGTTCACGGACTCCTGACCGGTCATCGCATCGACGACGAGCAGAATCTCATGCGGATGAACCGCCGCCTTGATATCGCGGAGCTCCTGCATCAGGGCTTCGTCAATCTGCAGGCGGCCAGCCGTATCGATGATGATGACGTCGCAGGCGTGCGACTGGCTGTACGGGATCGATGATTTCGCGATCGTCACGGCATCCGTCCCCGGCTCCATCGAGAACACCGGGATATCGAGCTGCGAGCCAAGGACCTGCAGCTGCTTCACCGCGGCTGGACGGTAGATATCCGCCGCGACGAGCAGCGGACGCTTGCCCTGCTTCTTCAGCGCGAGCCCCAGCTTACCGGCGGACGTCGTCTTGCCGGCGCCCTGCAGACCGGTCATCAGGATGATGGTCGGCGGCTGCGCGCTCATCGCGATGCGGCTCTGCGTGCCACCCATGAGTTTGGTCAGCTCTTCGTCAACGATCTTGATCACGACCTGCGCCGGCGTCAGCGTCTCGAGGACGTTCTGGCCGACCGCGCGTTCCTTGACCGTCTTGACAAAGTTCTTGACGACCTTGAAGTTGACATCCGCCTCGAGCAGGGCCATGCGCACCTCGCGCATGGCCTGATCGACGTCATCCTCCGTGAGCTTGCCATGGCCGCGGAGTTTCTTGAAAGCCTCCTGCAGGCGGTCTGACAGATTTTCGAAAATCATGGGTTCACCTCCAACTTTGTCCAAGGTGCAAGAAGCGTCTGGATTTTCCGAGCCGTCTGCTGATTCTCCGCAGTCTCCAGAGAGGAAACGAGCTTCGAAACCTCTTGCAGGCTCGCCTGTTCCCGCCGATAACGGGCGGCAAGGCCGAGCTTCTGCTCGTATGCGTCCATCGCCTTTTCTCCGCGATGGATGTTATCGTAAACGGCCTGCCTCGATATGCCGAGCGCGTCACCGATCTCGGACATCGACAGATCTTCAAAGAGCTGCATGCGCAGGCATTCCTGCTGCTTATCCGTGAGAAGCGCTCCGTATAGGTCAAACAGTATCGACTCATAGAGGAACTGTTCCATGTTCTCACCCGCATCTCTTGTTTCCGGTCTGCTTCCTGCCAAGGGCTGTTCCTTGACAGCCGACTGTTTCATTATAGCGGAAGCAAAACAGCCTGTCAAGGCTTTTTGCTTGACAGGCTGCAGAAAATTCAATTTGTCGCATACGCAACTTTTGCGGCACCCTGATCTTCCCCGAGATAATGGACAAAATCCTTTGCCGGCATCGGTTTGGCGTAGTAATAGCCCTGCAGATAATCGACGCCCATATCCTTGAGCGTATCGACCATGTGCTTCGTCTCCACGCCCTCAGCGGTGACTTCATAGCCGAGATCCCGCAGGGACAGGATGACGTTCTGCAGATAGGAATCTGGTTTCTTGAAATGATCCTGCACGATATCTTTGTCGAGTTTGACGTTCACGAACGGGATCTGCTTGACCATGCGGGCATTCGAATATCCGCTGCCGAAATCATCGAGCACGAACTGGAAGCCGTCCTTCTGCATCAGGCTTACCTTTTCCTTGAGCGTCGACAGGCTCTCCATCGAGGCCTCCGTGATCTCGAGGTGGATGGCCGAATCCGACAGGTGGTAATGCTTCTTGATATCCGCGAAATCCTCCGCGAGCGTCAGATCATGGCACTGGATCGGTGAAAGGTTGACATTCATCCACTCGAGGCCGCTCTTCTGGATATCCTCGCGCGACATGAACGCACAGGCTTTGCGGAAAATCTGCTCCCCGAGCTGCGAGATGCTGCCATCGTGTTCCGCCATCGGGATGAACTCATCTGGGAAGATGAGCTTGCCATCCGCACCGCGGATCCGCGCCAATGCCTCGGCCCCGACGATTTTCCCGGATTCTGCCCGCGCAAGCGGCTGGATGAAGATCTCGATGCCGTCGTTCAGGATTGCACGGTCGAGTGCCCGCTTGACGCGCAGATGATGATGCACATGTTTCCAGTACTCCCGGTCGATATGGATGTCCGGCGCGTCTACGCCGCCGGCTTCCTTGAACGCCATCGACAGGCAGTTCACGACGTTCTCCATCGAGCGGAGCAGCCGCGGCTCCATCGAGACGCAACCGATATTCGCGAAAATCTCCGCATTCCCGGCGCTCCAGGAGGTGCGGAACCGCTGCTTCAGCAGGTGCTGGATCTTTTCCGTATCCATCGGGTGCTGGCTCGCGAGCAGGAAGCGCCCGTTGCGCAGGTAGAAAGTCGTCGAATCGCGGATTGTCGACTCAAGATACCGGCCGATAGCCGCGAGCCCGCGATCCATCTGCGTCCCGCCATAGAGCTCCCGCGTGTCGTTGTAATTCTGGATCACGAAGCCGAACAGCCAGTAATCCTTGCGGTCGAGATATTCCCGCATGACCGACTGGAAAGCCAGATGGTTGAAAAGGAACGTCCGCGGCTCGATATAGCGCTCCGGGTTCTGCGCGCCGAGATAGATGATCAGGATGGCGAGCAGGCTGAAATAGCACGACGTCATGGAATACGGGAAAATGCTGTCGAGCAGGAAGCCGACGGCCAAAATCAGATTGAACGCGTAAAGGCGGAATTTCTGCAAAGAATCCGCCTGCTGCCTGCAGATTGCGATATAGCCAACGGAAAAGGCAAGATACGCCCAGGCCGCACCGAAAATCCAGGCCGAAAACGGTCCGGTCTGAAGCCCGTCCGAAGAATCGAAACGGAAAACCCAGCCGGTCCACGGCGTCAGCACGGTCAGGAATAGCGCGGCGAGCAGCGGCAGCATCGTAATGGTCCGCCAGATGGACGGGATTTCCTGATACGCATACAGCTCATCTGCCGTGTATTCGAACAGGTACCAGCTCCGGAGCAGGAATAATACGCAGTACGCGATATTCACTCCATACAAGAGCGCATAGGAATACGAAGCCCAGCCCGGATTCCACGCGCAGGCCGCAATCGAAACAATGGTCAGCGCAAAATTCAAGCCTAAGGCAGTAACAAAATCCCGGTTCTGCCGCGTCGGCAGATAGCTTTTCCCGAAATAAAACAGGAAAAGCAGAAGTTGTACCGGGAGCGTGGCCAGCGCAAAATCACAATTATACGTGCTCAGCCATTGAAACATAAAGACTCCTCCAAGGTTGTTTGTTCTATTTCCCCCTTGGAAATCTCCCCCAAAAATTTCCAGCCCCTATCTTGCTATTATTCTCTCTCTCTTTCGTTTGAATTTATTTAAAATATCGACGATATTAGGAAAAAATTTAGTATTTTAGTCCTTTCCATGAATTTTCTTGCTAATTCCTGCTCGTCCATGATGTTTTGCGGATTTTTCTGATTGGTTTCATTCAAAATGAAGCAAAAAAAGGTGTCAACGATATTTTTGAGGGACTTTACGATGACCCTCAAAAATATTGCCAACACCTCATCCACCGCTGCGCGGTCCCCCTTCCCCTGAGGGGAAGGCTTATTCTTCCGATATACGAAGGCGATTCTATCTCAAGGCTCGACCCGGATCTGCTTATCGGCGTTCGCTTCCTGCGCTTTGTGCTCGGCAGAGAGCAGGTCTTTTGCCGCCTGCAGCTGCATCTCGACCTGCTGATAGGAAGTGCCGCCAAACGAATTGCGGTTCTTCACGCAGGTCTCGGCACGGATGGCGTCGTAGACATCGTTATCGAAAAGTGGCGAGAGCGCCTTGTACTCCTCCATCGTCATATCTTCGAGGTACTTGCCCTGCTCGATGCACTGATGGACGGCCGTGCCGGAAACGGCATGTGCCTCGCGGAACGGCATGCCTTTCTTGACCAGATAGTCCGCAAGATCTGTCGCGTTCGAGAAGTCCTCGGTCACCGCGCGCTTCATGACATCCTCGTGCACCTTCATGCCGCGGATCAGCTCCGCATAGACCGCGAGGCTGAACTTCACGGTATCGATGGCATCGAAAATGCCCTCTTTATCCTCCTGCAGATCCTTGTTGTAGGCAAGAGGCAGTCCCTTGACCGTCGTGAGCATCGCCATCAGATGGCCGATCACGCGTCCCGTCTTGCCGCGCACGAGCTCGGAGACATCCGGGTTCTTCTTCTGCGGCATCATCGAGGACCCCGTGCAATGCGCATCGTCAAGCTCGATGAAATGGAACTCGCGCGTGCACCAGAGGATCGTCTCCTCGCTGAGCCGCGAGAGATGCACCATCAGGATGGACGCCGCCGACAGGAACTCGAGGATATAGTCACGATCGCTGACCGCATCGAGACTGTTGTTATAGATGCTCTCGAAATGCAGCATCTGCTGGACCATCTGGCGGTCAATCGGGAACGTCGTCCCGGCGAGAGCCCCTGCCCCGAGCGGCATGATATCCGCGCGTTTGTAGACACCCTCGAACCGCGCGAAATCGCGCGCGAGCATCGAGAAATACGCGAGCAGATGGTGCCCGAAGAGGATTGGCTGCGCGCGCTGGAGATGCGTGTACCCGGGCATGATGACGTCCTTGTACTTTTCCGCAGCCTCGCGGAGCGCTTCCTGCAGGTTCAGGATTTCCTTCTCGACGGCAACGATTTCCTTGCGCACATACATATGCGTGTCGAGCGCGACCTGATCGTTGCGGCTGCGCGCCGTATGCAGGCGGCCGCCTGCCTCGCCGATAGCCTCTGTCAGGCGCTTCTCGATATTCATATGGATATCTTCGAGGTCAACCGAGAAATCGAATCTCCCGTCCTCGATCTCCTTCAGGATTTCCTTCAAGCCCTTGACGATGGCATCTTTGTCCTTTTCGGACAGGATCCCGCATTTCGCGAGCATCGTCGCGTGGGCGATCGACCCGGCGATATCCTCGTGATACATGCGCTTATCGAATGAAATGGACGCCTGGAACTCGTTGATCATCTCGTCGGTGCTCTTCGAGAACCGGCCGCCCCACATAGCTTTGCTCATTTCTGATGTTTCTCCTGCATGAGGGCACGGACCTTGAGCGGCAGGCCGAACAGATTGATGAAGCCCGTCGCGTCTGCCTGATTGTAGACGTCATCGTGCTCGAACGTCACGAACTCCTGGCTGTAGAGCGAATACGGGCTCTTCGAACCAGCGGAGATGATGTTGCCCTTGTAGAGCTTGAGCTTCACCGTGCCCGTGACCGTCTGCTGCGTGCTGTCGACGAACGCGGCGAGCGCCTCGCGGAGCTGGCAGAACCACATGCCATCGTAGACGAGCTCGCCATAGCGGACGGCGACATGCTGCTTGAAATGGAACGTCATGCGGTCGAGGCAGAGATACTCGAGCTCGCGATGTGCGTAGTAGAGGATGGATCCGCCCGGGTTCTCATAGACGCCGCGGGACTTCATGCCGACGAGGCGGTTCTCGCAGATATCGACGATGCCGACGCCGTTGCGCGCACCGATCTCGTTGAGCTCGGTCAGGAGCTCTACCGCACCCATCTTCTTGCCGTTGACCGCGACCGGTACGCCCTTCTCGAAGTCGACCGTCACGTACTCCGGCTTATCCGGCGCATCCTCCGGTGCCTTCGAGATCAGATACATCGAGTTGTCCGGCGCGTTCTCCGGCTTCTCGAGATCCGAACCCTCATGGGAGAGGTGCCAGATATTGCGGTCCATCGAATACTTCTTGCTCTCCGTCGGAATGGGGATGCCGTGATCCTTCGCATAGGCAATCTCTGCCGTGCGGGAATCGAGATCCCATTCACGCCACGGCGCGATGATGTCGAGGTTCGGTGCGAGCGCCTTCACCGTGAGCTCGAAGCGGACCTGGTCGTTGCCCTTACCCGTAGCGCCGTGAGCGACGGCATCGCAGCCCTCTTTCTTCGCGACCTCGACGAGACGCTTTGCGATCAGCGGGCGCGCAAACGACGTGCCGAGGAGGTATTTGCCCTCGTAGACTGCATCCGCCTTCAGCGTCGGCCAGACGTAATCCGTCAGGAACTCCTCCTGCAGGTTGTCGATATAGGCTTTCGAAGCGCCGGACTTGATGGCCTTCTCCTTGACGGCCTCGAGGTCGTCGCCCTGGCCTACATCCACGCAGCAGGCGATGACTTCACAGCCGTAGTTCTCCTTGAGCCATGGGATGATGACGGACGTATCCAGACCGCCGGAATATGCGAGTACCACTTTCTTGTAGTTCTTCTTTGCCATAATCGTTCTCTCCCTTTCCTTTATTCGGGTAATGTTCGGATATGCAAGATTTCCGCACATAGACTGTATTCGCTCTCTGTACGGAAAATCCTTCTTCCCTTTTCCACGTTAAGATTCTGCACGCATGCGGCAAGGTGGAATCAGTCGGCCATGGTCAGCGCCATGATGGCCTTCTGCGTGTGCAGGCGGTTCTCCGCCTCGTCGAAGATGACCGGTGCGAAGTGCTCGAATACCTCTTCCGTGATCTCCTCGCCGCGGTAAGCCGGCAGGCAGTGCATGACGATGGCGCGCTTGTCGGCGCCCTTCAGCAGCTCCACGTTGACCTGATACGGTGCGAAGATCTTCTTGCGCGCCTCATGCTCCGCTTCCTGCCCCATGCTCGCCCACGTATCCGTCACGACAATATCGGCATCTTTGACCGCTTCTTTCGGATCCGTGACCAATGTGATGGACGCGCCGGTTTCCTTTGCGTCCTCGATGGCATTCTTCGTGACTTCCGGGTCCGGCCGGTAATCCTCCGGCGTCGCCGCGACGAACGTCATGCCGACCTTTGCGCAGCCGTACATATAGGAGTTCGTCATATTGTTGCCATCGCCGACGTACGCCATCTTGAGCCCCTTGAGATCCTTGCCCTTGTGCTCCTGGATGGTCAGCAGGTCGGTCAGCACCTGGCAAGGATGCAGCAGATCCGTCAGCGCGTTGATGACCGGCACATCCGCGTATTTCGCGAGCTCCACGACGCGGTCATGGCCGAACGTGCGGATCATGATGCCGTCGAGGTATCGCGAAAGCACGCGGGCCGTATCCTTAATCGGCTCACCGCGCCCGAGCTGCAGGTCGCGGTTCGACAGGAACAGCGCCTGCCCGCCGAGCTGGTACATGCCCGTCTCGAACGACACGCGCGTGCGCGTCGAGGACTTCTCGAAAATCATGCCGAGCGTCTTGCCCTCGAGGATATGGTGCTCCACGCCAGCTTTCTGCATGGCCTTCAGCTCTGCGGCAAGGGACAGGATCTCCTGTACATCGTCGACGGAGAGCTCATGAATGGATAATAGATCTTTTCCCTTCAGCATTCCATGACCTCCTATAAGAAAAGCCTGTGATAGGCTTTACATTCTCTGTTGTCATTGCTTTTATGTATTGTATTATACTACGTATAAATATGCTTGTAAAGTGCATTTTTATACGTAGTTGCATTTTTTCGTTTCTTTTCTCATTTTTCAGCAGCCGCGCCGAGCAATTCGTCGAGCACGCCGAGCACAGCGTCCACCTGCTCATTCGTCACGATGAGCGGCGGGATGAACCGCAGCACCTTGCCGACCGTGCAGTTCAGGATGAATCCCTTTTCGAGTGCCTGATTCACGATGGGCGTGCCGGGGATTGTCAGCTCCATGCCGAGAATCAGGCCCGTGCCGCGCACATCCTTGACCAGTGCCGGATATTTCTTTGCGAGACGCTCGAGCCCCGCCTTGAAATACGCGCCGGTCTCCTCGACATGCTGCAGGAACTCCGGCTGCGGGATTGTGTCGAGAATCACGTTGGCCGCTGCGCAGGCGAGTGGATTGCCGCCGAACGTCGTGCCATGATCGCCGGGCCCGAAAGCGTTCGCGACCTCGTCGGTCACGACGAACGCGCCGATCGGCACGCCACCCGCGAGGCCCTTCGCGAGCGTCACGATATCCGGCTTCACGCCGTATTTCTGATACGCGAAGAACTTCCCGCTGCGGCCGATGCCCGCCTGGATCTCATCGAGGATCAGCAGCGCATGATACTTGTCGCAGAGTTTCCGGACGCCCTCGAGGTAGCCAGGCGCCGGCGTATATACGCCGCCCTCGCCCTGGATCGTCTCGAGCATGACCGCACAGGTCTTCTCGCTCATCATCTTCTCGAGCTCTTCGAGGTCGTTGTAATGCACGTAATCGAAGCCGCCTGGCACCGGGCCGAGCCCTTCCTGATAATGCGGCTGGCCGGTCGCGGTCAGCGTCGCGTAGGTGCGGCCATGGAAACTCATCCAGGCCGTGATGATCTGCACCTTCTCCGGATCCTGCGCCGTCGCCCATTTCCGCGCGATCTTGATGGCGCCTTCATTCGCCTCCGCACCCGAGTTGCCGAAGAACGCCTTGCCGAGCCCGGACAGCTTCACGAGCTTCTCTGCGGCGTCGGCCTGCGGCTGCGTGTAGTAGAGATTCGAGCAGTGCAGCATCTTGTGCGCCTGCTTCGTGATGGCATCGACGAGCCGCGGATCATCGTGACCGAGCACGTTCACGGCAATGCCGCCGAGAAAATCGAGATATTTCTTCCCGTCGACATCCCAGACCTCCGCGCCCTTGCCGTGGTCGAGGACGACCTTGTAGCGCTGGAATACCGGGACATAGGATGCCTTGTCCTCCGCGAAGATCTTGTTATCTAAATCGCTCATGCGTATAAAGCCCCTTTTCGTATGCGTATGCCAGAAGTTCAGCGGACCACCTGCGTGCCGATGCCCTTCGACGTGAAGATTTCGAGCAGGATGGAGTGATCCAGCCTGCCGTCGATGATATGCGTCTTGCCCGCGCCGAGGTCCAGCGCCTTGAGGCAGGCCTCGACCTTCGGGATCATGCCGCCGGCGATTGTGCCGTCCTGGATATAGGCGCGTGCCTCATTTGCGTGCAGCGTCGAGAGGAACGATGACTTGTCGTTGAAATCGCGGTAAATCCCCTCGACATCGGTCAGCAGCAGCAGCTTCTCCGCCTCCATCTCGCCGGCGATTTCTGCCGCGACATAGTCCGCGTTGATGTTGTAGCTCTCGCCATTCTTGCCGACGCCGATCGGTGCGATGACCGGGACATAGTCGTTCTCGAGCAGGTCGTCGAGGAACGTCGTGTTGATGCTCGTCGCCTCGCCGACATAGCCGATATCGACTTTCTTCGCATTCGCGTCCTCGTCGTAAACCGTCGCGAGCTTCTTCTTCGCCTGAATCAGGCCGGCGTCCTTGCCGGATAATCCGACTGCCTGAACTCCGCGCTGGTTCAGCAGGTTGACGATCTCGGAATTCACCTTGCCATCGAGCACCATTTCCGCGACCTCGACCGTCTCCTCATCGGTGACGCGGAGGCCGGCGACGAACGCGGACTTCTTGCCGATCTTCTTCAGGAAACCCGTGATCTCCGGGCCGCCGCCATGCACGATGATGGGGCGCATGCCGACATATTTCATCAGCGCGATATCCTGCATGACCTTCTGCTTCAGCGTATCGCTGACCATCGCGTTGCCGCCATATTTGATGACGAACGTCTTGCCATAGAACCGCTGGATATGCGGCAGGGCGTCGATCAGGACGGCCGCCTTGTCCTGCGGTGCAAATTGTTTTTCTATCTCTTCCATCAGGTGTGATACTCCCCGTTGATCTTGACGTACTCATAGGAGAAATCGCAAGTCCAGACCGTCGCTTCCTCCGTGCCGTCGCCCATATCGATGTCGATGACGATGTCATGTGCCTCCATGACGCTGCGCAGCTTCTCCTCATCTGCATCCGCGCCGACGCCATGCGCGTAGACCGGCACGCCGCCGAACTTCACGACCGTCTTCTGCGGATCCATCGGCACGCCGGCGTAACCGACCGCGCAGATGACGCGGCCCCAGTTCGGATCCTCGCCGAAGAATGCCGTCTTGACGAGCGGGCTCTTTGCGACGCTCATCGCGATGGCCTTTGCCTCCTCGAACGATTTCGTGCCCGTCACGTGCACGGTCAGGAATTTCGTCGCGCCCTCACCGTCGGAGGCAATCTTTTTCGCGAGCTCCTCGCAGATTTCCTTGAGCGTCTGCTTGATGAGTTCATAGTCCTCGTTCTCCGCGTCGATATATGCGTTGCCAGCCTCGCCGTTCGCGAGCACGATGCACATATCGTTCGTGCTCATATCGCCGTCGATCGAGATCATGTTGAACGTGACCGGCACGACCTCCGACAGCGCTTTCTGCAGCAGCGCCGGCGCGATGGCCGCATCCGTCGTGATGAAGCAGAGCATCGTCGCCATGTTCGGCTGAATCATCCCCGATCCCTTTGCGATGAAGCCGAAGCGCACCTCTTTGCCGCCGATGCTGACTTCCGTCGCGCCGCATTTGGAGTAGGTATCCGTCGTGATGATCGCGTTGCCCGCATCGACGCTGCCGTTATCCGAGAGGGACTTCGCCGCCTGCGCGATGCCGCTTTCCATCTTGTCCATCGGAAGATTCACGCCGATGACGCCCGTCGATGCCACGATGACATCATCCGGCGTGCAGCCGATCGCCGAGGCCGCGAAGGACTGCATAGCCGCAGCGTCCTTCTCGCCCTGCTCGCCCGTGCAGGCATTCGCACAGCCGGCATTCGCGACGATTGCGTGTGCCGTGCCGGTCTTCACCACGCGCTTCGATGCGTAGACCGGTGCCGCCGCGACCGCGTTCTGCGTGAACGTGCCGGCCACCGCCGCTTCTTTCTTCGTATAGATCATCGCGACGTCGAGGTTGCCGCTCTTCTTGATGCCGGCTTTCACGCCAGCTGCCAGGAATCCTTTCGGATAGGTGACGCCTGCCTTCTTCTGTTCCGCTGTAAACATATCGCATTTCCTCCTAAAAATGGTATCCAATATTTCATCTGATCAAGGGTATACCGGCGCGAAATCGAGTCCCGTCTTTTCGTCGAAGCCGCACGCGATATTGAAATTCTGCACGGCCTGGCCCGCTGCCCCTTTGACGAGGTTATCGATGGCCGAGAGCACGATCACGCGATGCGTGCGCTCATCGATGTGCCAGGCAAGGTCGCAGAAGTTCGAGCCGCGCACATATTTTGTCTCCGGATACGCGTTGCGGCCGAGCAGCCGGATGAAGAATTCCTTGCCGTAGAGCTTCTCGAACGCTGCATCAACCTGTTCCGGCGTCACGCCGTCCGCGAGGCTTGCATAGCAGGTCGAGAGGATGCCGCGCGACATCGGCACGAGATGCGGCGTGAAGTTGATGACGGTCTTCTCACCCGAGAGCTTCGTGATGGCCTGCTCGATTTCCGGCGTATGCCGATGATGTGCGACATTGTACGCCTTGAAATTATCGTAGAGCTCCGGGAAATGGTTGCCCTGCTTCGGCTTGCGGCCTGCACCGGAAACGCCCGATTTCGCGTCGACGATGATCGTGTTGACGTCGATCAGGTGCTCCTTCGCGAGCGGTGCAAGCGCTAGGATGCTCGCCGTCGTGAAGCAGCCGGCATTCCCGATGATCTTCGCGTCTTTGATCTTCGCGCGGTTCAGCTCAGCGAGCCCGTATACGCGCGGCGCATCCTTATGCGTATGCGCGACATGGTACCATTTCTCATAAACATCGGTGTCATCAAAGCGGTAGTCCGCGCCGAGGTCGATGATGCGCACGGGAAGGTTCTCCAGCGCCTTCCCGACTGCCATCGCATGGCCATGCGGCAGGCCGATAAAAAGGAAGTCGCTGTCCTTGCCGATGGCCTCGATATCCCTCAGGCTCTCGAGCTTCAGATCGTAGAGCCCTCGCAGATGCGGATACAGCTCGGCGATCTTCTCGCCGGTATGACTCTCGGATGTGATATGCACGACTTCTGCCTGCGGATGCTGATACAGGATGCGCAGGAGCTCTGCCCCCGCATATCCTGTCGCCCCGATGACACTGACCTTCATAAAGGTCCCTCCCAACTTCTTGTAACTCTGTAAATGTATTTATAATTATACATCTATAATGCATAATTTTGCAAGCACTTTTTTCGCTGAATCGGAAAATTTATGGTATAATGGTTTCCGGTCTATATTATATGGAGGGAATGCCATGAAAAAATCCCGCAGGCGCAAAGTCTGGCGGCCGATTTTCCGCTTCTGCTTTGCCTTATTCCTGCTTTTCTTTATCGCGTTTTTCCTGTCCGGCGGCATCTGGCTGTTCCACCCGCGCACCTGGCAGAATGTCGGTGACATGCTGCCGCGGCTCGAGCGCCAGCTGCCAGCCATCGAAGACAGCGAGGACAAGCACACCATCGGATGGACGGACCGCATCAGCCGCTTCATCTTCCTGAAGCGCGCCGTAAACAGCCGCGTAGACCGCGGAAGCTACGTCCCGCTCAATGAAATCCCGGATTCCATGAAGCAGGCCATCGTCGCCGTCGAGGACAGCCGCTTCTACTCCCATCACGGATTCGACCTGCAGGGCATCGCCCGCGCCTCCCTCGTCAACCTGCAGTACGGGCAGATTGAGGAAGGCGCGAGCACGATCACCCAGCAGCTCGTCAAGAACTTGTTCCTATCGAACGAGAAGTCCTTCGGCCGCAAGGCAGAGGAACTGGCCCTCGCCCTCGATATGGAGATCAACTACTCGAAAGACGAGATCCTCGAGCTCTACCTGAACACGATCTACTACGGCTCCGGTTACTATGGCATCGGCCCGGCCTCAATGGGATACTTCGGCAAGAAGCCGAAAGACCTGCAGCTCCCCGAGTCCTCCATGCTCGCCGGCCTGCCGAACGCGCCGTCCGTCTACTCGCCCTACAACGACTTCCTGATGGCCAAGAAGCGGCAGATGGTCGTGCTCGACGCGATGGTCCGCTCCGGCTATATCAACGAATCCACTGCAGAGGACGCAAAGATCAAGCCGATCCTGCTTGCCCATTAAGGCAGGAATATACAAAAATGCCGTTGACTCCCCTATGGATGAGTCAACGGCATTTCTTATTTCTTCTTGTCTTTCTCTTTCTGCTGATCCGCGACAGAACGCTCGAAGTGCTTGTAGAACTGCTCGCAGAGGTTCGTATACGTCGCAACCGTATCTGCATCCGAACGGTTCTGCGCAATCTGATACGAATAGAGGATCTGGTTCGTCCCCGCCTTGTACACATCGAAGAAGAACTGCGTGCGGCTGTTGTTTGCCACCGTCAGCGTGACATAGGCATCCGCATAGCTGCCGACATTCTCCTTGAAAGCCTTTGCGGCCTCGCGGCGGCCGAGCGCCTTGATGTCGATGTTCTTGTCCTTCTGAATATCTTTTGCGACAGAATCATACGAAAGCACATAGCAGCGCGCTACATGGCTGGAATCGTACAGGATCTGCGTCAGGATCTCCTTGTTCGGCGCCTTCTCATCCACCTGCATGTAAAGCGGCGAATTGATGGCAAGGCGGTGTACCGCTGTGATATCCGCACCATCATAGGTCGTCACCTTGTCCGAGTTTGCGAAAGCGGACTGCGTGCCGAGCACGACAAGGCAGACAATCAGCAGCATCTGAATGATTTTTTTCATGAACTCTTTCCTCCTGCTCTTCCTTTATTTCTACTGAGCATAGATGATAAAGCTTTTATTCTTTTCTATTCTACACCTGTTTTATGAATCCTGCCAGTAAAATTGATGAAACCAACGTCAAATTTCACAGAGAATCCACACGGGGCAAGATGCGCGACAGATACCGCCACGCAAAGAGGAACAGCGCACACTCAAGCGGGTAGCAGATCACGAGCTTCGGCACGCGTGCGGCCAGGATCAGCGAGGCGCCCTTCTCGTAGAACAGCACGAGCCAGAACGTATTGAGCAGCAGATGCACGAATGCATTTACAAGCAGGAATGCCAGCAGCACACGCCAGATCTTCGGGCGCTGCCGGTAAAAGAACATGCCATAGATCCAACCCGTAAAGAACGCCGAGACCGTGAAGCCAGGAAAATAAGCCCCCGTCCCGAGCAGGTTCGCCCCGATGATATCAGCAAGCGCCGACACGGCCCCCGCCTTGCACGGACCGAACCACGCCGCGCAGAGCGCGACCGGCAGGAAACTCAGGCCGAAATGCACGTACGGCGTCTGGATCGCGAACACCCGCGCGAGCAAGACCGTCAATGCGGTAAACACACCGAGCAGGACGAGCTCCCTCGTGCTCTTGACCGATAACAGACGTGCGGTAACCATAGGATTTCGCATAAAAACCTCCTCGAAACTCGAAGCGTTGCCGCAGTCCCGAGGATGCTCGTTATGCAGCAGCGGGATGCAATGCCTGCACCGCGGGTTCCCCCTTCGTCCGACTGACAACTCCCCGTCCAGCCGACACTTGACGCACAGACACTTACTCTGCTTCCTTATTCACTTCTTCTATGACCTAACTATAGTACCTAGCCATACATTTGTCAACTGATTTTCCATCTGCCTTTTTCATTCTGGACTTTACGTTTGCTCACTCTGTTGAAACAGTTCTGATTCCGTATCCAGCAGGATCTGTGCCAATACCTTATAATCCAGATACTGCACATCATCCTGGCCTTCATAAATTTTCTGTGCCAGATTGCTCCGATAATAGATATCCATCGCCTGTTCCAGCGTAAGATGCTTCACTTTGGCAAGGTAAGCAATCAGCCGTTCCTCCAGCCCTTCCTTATAATATTTTTCAAGCGTATCCCCGTTCACGCCGTCACCTCTCGGTCCTTCAAATACTCTTCAACATCCTGTACGACAAAACCTGTACTCTGGGTATGAAGGATATCATAATTGGGAATCAGATATTGATTGAGACAACCGCTTTCCTTCAAAGCATGATAAACACGTGAAGGCGAAATTCCCCACCGATCCGCGCAAGCATGAATTATATAGACGAGGAAAGAAAAACTATTTTTATGCATTGCGAGCGAACCTCCTTATTTTATTTTCCAAACTTCTGCTGCCATTTCAAAAAGGGATTCGCCGCGTTTCCTAATTTCTTTTTCCGTCCATTTTTCACATCTAAGTGCATCTTGACAAGTTATCAGGCCAGCAGCACAGATGTTAAGGCCATTCTTCCTTCCTCTTCCTTGCTTTTTTGACTGCCAATCATCGTCACGGATAGCTGTATTGAGTTTCTGGGTAATAATAGCCAGATTGCCTAGTTTCAACAACCTCTTGTCTCTCTCATTCGCCTCTTCTTCCGTTTTGCAAGAGGGCCAATGATTTCTCCACTTTTTAGGCATTAAATGTTCCAAGGTATACTCATTAAAGCCAAGCAAATCGGTTGCGCTCTTCTCTGAGCGATAGCCACTCTCAATCAAATAAAGAACGCCTTTTGCTTGTTTATTTGCCAAATTCGATTCTTGAAATGCTTCTTCTAGATCTTCGTCATCAGGAACGATCATACTCGTGTCTTGACGTTCCAAGAGTACCTGTTTAAGTGATTCGTAGTCGAGTACATGTCCGTGAATCAGAGATTCGACTAGTTTATTATAATTTTTTGGACTATCCCTATGAACGATACGTCGCATGATATAACTTTCAAGCAGATGGTACATCCGCTTCAATTCGTTTTTATCCTCAACATTGTACGTGATGTAAAGTACATACGGGATAAATGTCGTATTATCCAGCCCAAAAATTATAACACTAAGACGTTCCACAGATGCCTCTCGAGGAACGGAGCTCTGACAATATCCTGGCCAAAATGTATCATAGAAACAGTGCGCATACTGCCGTAACCCATCGATGACCGCACTTTTATCTCCGTGACAATATTTACGAATGAAATTTTGGTAAGATCGAGCTAATCCCTCTACTTTTCGATATATTTCTTAAACTTCCCACACCGAAAATCGGCCTGAACCCTGAAAACTGCATATCTCAGAAGATAAAAAAGGCGTAAAGCCTCAATTCTTGGTATAAT
>Ga0310695_10002706_pt1 | contig 36704 bp, 40 predicted proteins | sample RumenRJG_04DNA_FD_203882 | JGI IMG/M metagenome (GOLD analysis project Ga0310695, IMG submission 203882) | Bovine rumen microbial communities from Lethbridge, Alberta, Canada - RJG_04 (v2) (version 2) | ecosystem: Host-associated > Mammals > Digestive system > Stomach > Rumen | place: Canada... | reverse complement strand
CAATCTCGCAGGCAGGCACCTCTCATCGAAGAGGAACCATATAAAGCACTTTGAGCGTAACGGCACATGGGAGTTCCACAAAATAACGGCTGATTCCTGTGCCTGCGTCGCTTCCTGCGCTGATTCAGCAGCCGGTGGAGAATACAAGATATCTTCTATCGCTGAGGCGAGAGCCTTCGTTGATGAATTCTATAAGGAAAAAGACGACCCTGATCTGGTTGATGAAGCAGTTGCCATCGAGGAGCTGTTTGAGAACTACGATGTTCTCGGATGTATCGGTGGTCTTCTGTATCAGAATGGAGAGCCTGTCGCATTCACCGCAGGCACCAAGCTCGATAACGAGGTTTTTGATGTCCATTTTGAGAAAGCTCTGCCGGGAGTCGAGGGAGCATATACCATGGTAAACCGTGAATTTGCGAGGATGATACGTACCGAGCTGCCTGATATCGTCGCATTCAACCGTGAAGAGGACATGGGTATCGAGGGCCTTCGCAAAGCCAAGGAGAGCTATCACCCTGACATCCTGCTGATGAAGTACTTTGCGACTGAAAAGTAGCAGGCGCAAGATGACCATCTCCCGTATATGTAATGAAGATATACCTGTACCGGGTTGAACAATAATGAATGATTTTGTGATAGAAAAAGTAAGCACACACGAAAAGTATGAAGGTCTGCGTGATCTGTGGGCAAGCGTTTTCGGTGATGAGCCGGATTTCGTGGATGCGTTTTACAGTAATTTCGGTGCGGATCTTTCATTCAGGTCTGAGAGTGATGAGATATCCGGTTTCGTTATCTGCAATGATGACGGCAGGGTGGTCTCTGCTCTGACACTGTACAGATGCGGCAGTCTGTATGTCCCGAGGGAGTACGTGATGGATCCGGACGATGATGAAGAGTATGCTGAGTATGATCCTGCTCTTCTCGATGCAGACGGCATGCCGGTATATGTGTCATATGCGATCTGTACAGATCCCGAGTACCGCGGGCAGGGACTCGCGGCAGCTCTCACACAATATGTAAGGGAATTCGTCACATCAGATACAGGACCCGGAGGGATATCACTTGTATCTCCTGCAGAGCATTCACTCATCGGGTTTTACAGTGAACTCGGCTACAGTGAAGGCTTTTATGTAAGCGAAGGGATCGGGTTTCCTGAGATGCTCGAATTCAGCGAGGACTTCGATGAAGATTATGATGAGCTGTACGATGAACCCGAAGATGAGAGCCTGATATGGGGCCTTGGACCGGACGGTGCACCGGGACTGATAGAAGACGAGGAGGGATTCGAATCTTTCGAACCGGAGATGAGCATCGTCAGAGCAGATGCTGCTATATATGACAGGTATAGGGAAGCATTTCTGTCAGATACAGTGCATGTATCATTAAGCAGCAATATGCTCAATCTGATCATAATGTGCAGTCTTGACGGGAACGGTCTGCTCGTGATCAACGGAGGAGATGCCGTAGCGGTTATGGACGAAACAGGCCGTATCGCTGAGGAACTGCTGGTGAACCCGATGCTGATGGATATTTCTTCAGAGATAGAAGCAGAGATAGCTGCTAGGATCGCCATGAGTTTCGGACTGGAGAGACTTACCTACAGGACACCAGGATATGGTATCAGCCAGTCCATGTATGCAGCATCAGCAGATCTGGAGATCACAGGATATTATGGGTTCCCGATAGAATGATCACCGGATGATCTGCGGTCAATACAAGCAGGACAACACGCAGCAACTGCTCTTCCGGAAAAATATACAGTTACAGAAGGAGATAATTATGAACATTGTATGTCTCGATATGGAAGGTGTGATCTATCCTGAGATATGGATCGCTTTCAGTGAAGAAAGCGGCATACCTGAGCTCAGAAGGACAACAAGAGACGAGCCTGATTATGACAAGCTGATGAAGTGGAGAATGGGCATCCTGAGGGAGCATGGCCTGAAACTCAAGGACGTGCAGAATACCATAGCTAAGATCCGTCCGCTTCCGGGGGCCAAGGAGTTCCTTGACGAACTTCGCACCATTACTCAGGTGATTATCTTGAGCGATACATTTTCTCAGTTCGCTCAGCCTCTGATGGAGCAGCTCGGATGGCCGACGATATTCTGCAATGAATTGATCATTGATGATGAGGGATATATAGCAGACATGAAGATGCGCTGCGATCATTCCAAGCTCACAACGGTAAGGGGACTGCAGGCTATCGGATACGATACTATCGCGGCAGGCGACAGCTATAATGACCTCGAGATGATAGAGGCTAGCAAGGCAGGTTTCCTTTTCAGATCCACGGAAAAGATAAAAGCAGATTATCCGCAGTATCCGGCATTTGAGGAATTTGATGAATTCCTTGATGCCATCAAGGCGGCTCTGTAGTTTTTCCTACTGAACAAATAGGAATTTTCCTTGACAACCTGCATGCGTGGTTGTAGTATATGCAAGGTAACTGATTACACAGTAATAAAGGAGATATTATCATGATTACTAAGGATATGATCATTGGAGACGTTATCAGCGCTCATCCTGAACTGGTTCGCACATTCTTTGCGAACGGTATGATGTGCATCGGCTGCCCTGCTTCCCAGGGTGAGTCAATCGAGGCAGCTGCTCAGGTCCACGGACTTGATGGAGATGCTCTTGTAGCAGCACTCAACGAGGCGCTTGCATAACTATCCGCAGCAATAATACAGACAAAATGTTCTTATAACCGGATCCGGATATGGATCCGGTTGTTCTCTTTTTGCATATTTTGTGGTAAATAACGATATTCAACACAATATCTATTGGAAAAAGGAAGATAAAAGGTTACAATCTGTATGAAGAAAAGGATAAGGAGGAACTGAGATGTATTACGAAGTAAGTCAGGAAGTTTTTGATAAACTGCCGGATTTTATTGTAGGTGTCGTTGCTGTTACAGGTATCGATAATTCAAAGGATGTTCCGGCTATAACAAAAATGCTCGAAGAGAATGCTGAGTCTGTAAGAGCATATTTTGAAGAGAGCGGCAACAAGGCAAAAAATGATCCATGCGTGGTACCTTACAGGGAGGCATTCCGTGCGCTGGGCATCAATCCCAACAGATATGCATGTGCTGCGGAGGCTCTGATGGACCGTATTGCAAAGGGCAAGGGTATGCCTTCTATTAATCCGGCTGTCGATCTCGGTAATGCTATCTCACTCAAATACAAACTGCCGATAGGGGCACACGATCTGTATTCTTTCGTACGTCCTGATGGTACGGGAAGAGGTACTGCCGATGCGGGGCTCGAGGTGAGACCGGCAACGGCAGAGGATACATTCAGGCCTTTTGGTGCTGAAGAGGGGGAGTTTGATAATCCTGAACCGGGTGAAGTCGTATATGTATCCGGTCATGAGGTCAGAACACGCCGCTGGACGTGGAGACAGAGCGAGGTAGGCAAGATGACAGAAAAGACCGCCGGCGTTCTCTATCCGATCGACGGCTTTGCAAGTGTCAACCTCGATGAAGTCAAAAGAGCAATGAAAGAATTCACAGAGCTTCTGGCCAACTATTTTGCAAGATCGGGATACAGCTGCACTGTAGAGACAGGCATTGTAGACAAGGAAAAACGCAGATTTGAATTCTGATATGCACAGCACATAGAACAGGTTGCATACCGTCAGAGCAGAAAGGTCGATAACATGGATCATAGTATCAGGAAAAATGAAGAATACTCACTTATCGTGTCACCGCCTGTAAAAAGCGGAGATGATCTTACTGAGGAGATCAGAGCGTGCCTGATAGAACAGGCTATGGGAGTGCTTAAGAATTCCTATGCACCGTATTCACATTATAATGTGGCTGCGGCAGCCCTCTTCTCGTCAGGAAAGATATATACAGGCGCAAATATAGAAAGTGCGGCTTTCACAGCTACGGTATGTGCTGAGCGCAATGCGATACATCATGCAGCCGCTATGGGCGAGAGAAGACTGATCGCGATAGCCATCGTCGGAGGACCGGATTCCGCTGATGCAGGAGATCTGGCAAAGCATGATTACTGCACACCGTGCGGCATATGCAGGCAGGTAATGAGAGATTTTGCAGACCCGCACAAGATGAGGGTGATCTGTGCAAAGTCAGTGAATGATTATAAAGAGTGGACACTCGATGAGATGCTTCCGGAGAGCTTCGGACCGGAAGACCTCGAGGAGGAATAGGTTATGAGCAGAGTAGAAAGACACAAGAACGAGTACAGCAAGGCGGACCGGAAGGCGGTCGAAAAGATCAAGCCATCAGACGATTCTGCAGATCTGAAATTCGCATATGGCAAAAGCGAAAAAGCGGCAGAGCCTGCTTCAGTACAGGCTAAGCCTGTACAGGGCGCTGATTATGAGGTCACGAGAAAGGGCAGGGCTGCAAGAAACAAGAAGGAAGTACAGGCTGATGAACCCGGTATCCTTGATCAGACCGAAGAAGAAAAAGCCCGCGCCAGAAAGGAAGCCCGCGCGATGGGAGACGGCAGACCGGAATTCCATGGCGGCAGGCTGCTCGGTGGCCTGATACATCTGATAGGAACGCTTATCATTATTGCTGCTATAGTTGCATGTCTTGGGATTTTTGTTCCGCGTTTTGCGGGCATAGGCCAGTATACCGTTAAGGACGGAGGCATGGAGCCGGCAATACCGGCAGGCAGCATGGTATATTCAGCTCAGACTGAACCTTCAACTCTGTCACAAGGTGATGTCATAGTCTTTTATGCCAATGAGACCGGAAACATACCTGTTACACACAGGGTAGTCGAAAACCAGATAGCAGACGGCAAGGTGATCACAAAGGGCGATGCTAATCCTCAGAATGATCCGGAGCCGGTACTGTATTCCAATATAATCGGAAAGAAAGTGTTCAGCGTACCTATGCTGGGGTATCTGGCAGCTCCGATGGAGAGCACACTCGGAAAGATCGCCATGGGCCTCGTAATAATCGGAGCATATCTGCTGACAGTGATAGGCTCAAAGATGCGTAAGGCATAAAGGTGCAGAGTCATAAATCAGAAGTATAGAAGGAGCGGCTGCAGGTCAATAGCCTGATAGCCGCTCCTTTTGCAATGAGCTTATACTCTTCTATTTTATCCTTGCGATCTCTACAAGCACATCCGCCATCTTTTCAAGTGACTGTACAGGAAGATATTCCTGAGCGCCATGGAAGTTATGGCCGCCGGTCGAGAGATTAGGACACGGGAGACCTCTGTATGAGAGAGCTGCACCGTCTGTACCACCTCTGATAGGGATCACCTTGGGCTGTATCCCGCAGGCTTCAAATGCGGCTTTTGCGTCATCTATAAGGAACATGTGCGGTTTTATGAGATCTTTCATATTATAGTAAGCATCCTGGATCTCAAGCTTAAGGGCACCATTGTACCTGGCATTGATATAATCGGCAGCCGATCTCATCAGCTGTTTTTTCTGTTCAAACAGAGCAGTATCATGATCTCTGATCAGATACTGCATTTCAGCATATCCTACATCAGCGTTTATGAATAAAAGGTGAAAGAAACCCTCATAGCCCTCGGTGAATTCAGGTCTCTGCTCCTGTGGCAGCAGACTGTCGAAGTCGCTTGCGATCCGGGCAGCATTTACCATCCTGCCCTTAGCGGTTCCCGGATGGATCTGAGTTCCCCTTATAGAGACGAACGCGGTGGCAGCATTGAAATTCTCATACTCTATCTCGCCGATGGCCCCGCCGTCAACGGTATAGGCATATTCCACGCCAAAACCCTCGATATCGAAAAAGTCAGCACCGCTGCCGATCTCTTCATCAGGAGTGAATCCGATAGCTATCTTGCCGTGCTTTATCTCAGGATCGGAAAGAAGCCGCTCTGCCATTGTCATGATTTCTGCTATTCCGGCTTTGTCATCGCCGCCAAGAAGAGAGACTCCGTCTGTGACGATGAGATCCTGACCGATATAGTCTCTCATGTCAGGAAAAATCTCCGGATCGAGGGAGACTTCGTCATTCAGAGCGATCACGCCTCCATCATAGCTTTCGACTATACGTGATCCGCTGGCGTCACCTGATGGCCCGGCGGCAGTATCCATGTGCGAGATGAATCCTATGGTTCGGTCTGTATCTGTATTGGCAGGTATCTCGCCATAGACGTAGCAGTGATCTTCATCCATGCGTACGTTGCTGACACCCATCCCGCGCATTTCATCTGCCAGGATCCTGCAGAGATCGAACTGTCCGGGAGTGCTCGGGCGGGTACCGGTATTTTCATCTGACTGTGTGTCTACCGAGATGTATCTGAAGAATCTCTCGGTTATTTTGCTCATGCTTTTCTTATCCATGTGTGTAAAACTCCTTTCACACAATTGTATTTCTTTTCCGGTATAAATCAAAGGAGATATTTCATGGAGTATGAAAAATATGATAAAATATCCTGTGGTTATGAAGAGGTGATGCAGAGGGCAGAAAGTTCCTGATGCCACCTTGTAAAATGCTTACTAATGGACATAACGGCAGGAGGAAAACTAATGTTAAAGAATTTCAAAGAAATGGCTGAACTGGTCAAGGCTAACCCGGTCAAGAAGAGAATCGTTCTTTGCTGTGCACACGATGAGCATTCTCTGGATGCAGTATATGAAGCATTCAAAGAAGGCGTCGTTGAACCTGTATTCGTCGGCAAGGAAGATGAGATAAAGAAGATCTGTGCAGACGAGGGATTCGATTTCGGCGATGTAAAGATCTATAACGAAGATGATGATGTTGAAGCAGCCAAAACAGCAGTACGCCTGATCCGAGAAGGAGAGGGAGACTTCCTTATGAAAGGCCGCATGCAGACATCAGATCTGCTCAGGCAGGTAGTAAACAAGGAGACAGGTCTCCAGTGCGGAAAGATCATGTCTCATGTAGGCCTTTTCCAGGTCCCTAATTATCACAAGGTAGTAGTCCTCACTGACGGAGGCATGCTCCTTGCACCTAGTCTCGAGCAGAAAGTAAAGATCATCAACAATGCTGTTGAAGTACTCCATGCTCTCGGTTATGAAGATCCTAAGGTCGCAGTAGTCTGCGGTGCAGAAGTGCTCAACCCTAAGGCTCAGGAATCAGTAGATGCTGCAGCTCTTAAGGAAATGAATCAGAAGGGCGAGATCACAGGCTGCACAGTCGAGGGGCCTATCTCATACGATATCGCACTCAGCAAAGAGATTGCAGATTTCAAGAAATTCGACAGCCCTGTTGCAGGTGAAGCGGACGCACTGATCATGCCTATCATGGCTGCAGGCAATATGCTCGGAAAAGCCTGGACAGTCAGCGGAGACGGTATGATGGCTGGTATGGTAGTAGGCGCTAAAGCACCTATCGTACTCACATCAAGAGGCTCCAGTGCAGAGGAGAAATTCTACTCCATCGCACTTGCAGCAGCCGCATCTAAATAGAACGTCATTAAAGAGCGGAAAGCTTCCGGCATATTTCTGCCAGTGCAACCATTTTCTGCTCACCTCATATAAAGCGAATATCCCGGGTCATCAGCCCGGGATATATTGATATTTATGGATGTAATCAGCGAACTCCAGAATATAATAGACCGATCCCGACGCATAGTATTTTACGGCGGAGCCGGAGTCTCGACAGCCAGCGGGATACCTGATTTCCGCTCGGAAGACGGGCTCTATGCAAGCGTCAGATCAACAGTGCCGGCTGAGGAGATACTCAGCGCGACATATTTTGCGCTGCACACGGCGGAGTTCTATGACTTTTACCGAAAGTATATGTTGCATCCGGATGCGCAGCCCAATGCGGCACACAGATATCTGTATGAGCTCGAAAAAGCAGACAAGCTGAGAGGCATCGTTACACAGAACATAGACGGGCTCCACAGAAAAGCCGGCAATAAACGGGTCTACGAGCTGCATGGGAGCATTCATGAAAATTACTGTGTTCACTGCGAAACAGAATATCCGCTTGAAAAGATAATACAGTCTGAAGGGATCCCGCGCTGTGATAAATGCGGCGGCATCATCAAACCATGGGTCGTTCTCTACGGAGAAGCGCTTGACAAATACACATGCATAGGAGCACAGAGGGAGATATCCGGTGCGGATACCCTGATAGTGGCAGGCACTTCTCTGACAGTAGAGCCTGCGGCATCATTTATAAACGATTTCAGCGGAAGACATCTGATCATTATAAACAAAGATGAGACACCTGCTGACAGCAGGGCTGATCTGCTGATAAGAGACGATGTAGCCCGGGTGTTCGCAGGACTGACAGTCTGATATAATACTGACTGAGCAGATCAAGATAATTAAAAGCTGATTCGGTTAAAAATATAGATGAGAAAACAATAAGGGGGATCTTATGTTCAAAAAATTATCAGTATTACTTCTGGCATTTGCCATGATATTGGCGTTAACTGCCTGCAGTTCTGATGAGTCTGATGAAAACTGGACCACAGAGGAAGTCGAAAGCTCGGAAATTGCAGACGGAGGATGGACTATAGCAGAAAATGCAGCAGCAGATCTTCCTGAGGATGTACAGACTGCTTTCGACAAGGCATACGAACAGTTCACCGGCAGCGATCTGAAGCCGGTCGCTTATATCGCGAGCCAGGTGGTCGCAGGAACGAACTACATGATACTCTGTGAAGAGACGACTGTGTCGGAGGAACCTGTAACATCATACAAGATGGTAACATTATATGCCGATCTGCAGGGAAATGCTGAGTTCACATCGATAAGCGACTTTGATTATGTCCCATATACCGACAGGGAAAATATGGAGATGACCCCAGGTAATCTGGCAGGCGGATGGTCAGTCCCGGAGGATGCTGCAGGCTCCGCTATCCCTGATGATGCAAAGGAAGCATTTGAAAAGTCAGCTGCTTTTGACGGGATCGATATCGTTCCTCTCGCTCTTTTGGGCAAACAGATAGTGGCCGGTACCAACTATGCATTTATATGCAAGAGTACCCTGACAACAGGCGAACCTGCTACAGGTATCCAGATAGTCACCGTATACGCAGACCTTCAGGACAATGCAGAGATCATCAGCATGTGTACTGTTGATCCTGCAGAATTCAATAAATAGCAGCTATGAGACGTTCGCTGGCCGGTGACCTCATGATGCTGGCGGCTACCATGATATTTGGTGCCATGACCATATTCTCCAAGCAGATCCTCGCGGAGCTTGATATATTCAATATGGTCGCACTCAGATTTCTGATAGCCTTTGCAGCCTGTTTTGCAGTATTTCACAGAAGATACAGAACTGCTGACAGGGAGACCGCTTTGCATGCGTGGATACTCGGGACTTTTCTCTTCATATCCTATCTGTGCATGGTAATCGGCTGCAAGTACACTTCAGCTTCAAATGCCGGATTCATGATGAGCCTCGTGGCGTTCTTTACGCCGCTCATAGTGTGGATACAGGAAAAGAAAAGACCTTCAGGCAGACAGGCAGCAAGTATACTCATAACACTCATAGGTGTAGGCATGATGTGCCTTTCCGGCAGCCTGACACTCAACAAGGGAGACTTTGTATGCATATTAAGTGCGTTCTTTTATGCTTTTCAGATGCTTTATACAGAGCGTTATGCACACAGGCATGATCCTGTCGTGATCGGAACATTCCAGCTGATATTTGTATCCGTATACGGGTTTATATTTTCGCTTATTCTTGAAGACAGTTTCAGGCTGCCTGTCAGTGCTGCAGGCTGGGGACAGCTTATGTATCTGGCTCTGGGGTGCGGGGCGCTGGGATTCATCCTGCAGACAGCCGCAGAAAAATACAGTTCAGCCGGGCATGCGACCATAATCTATGCATCTCAGCCGGTGTTTGTAGCACTGTTTTCATTTCTGATGCTCGGTGAACAGATAACATTTCGTCAGATAATCGGGATAGCAGTTGTGTTTGCGGGTGTTCTGATAACTGTAAAAGCAGGGCCTTCAGCTGACAGCCCGGGCGGACCGTAAACTGAAAAGACATCCTGATAAGGGAAGAATGAAATTATGATTTTAAAATATCTATATATACTGCTGGTATTCATACCGATCACGATCATCGGCAAGATAATGGGGTGTTCAGACACGATGCTGTTTATATTCAGTTCTCTTGCGATAATACCTCTTGCAGGTCTGATGGGCAAAAGCACTGACGACATTGCCTGTTTCTGCGGACAGAGGATAGGCGGGCTGCTGAACGCGACGTTCGGGAATGCAACTGAGCTGATCATAGCATTTATCGCCATGAAGGAAGGCCTTTTCGACGTAGTCAAGGCTTCGCTGGCAGGTTCTGTGATAGGGAATATACTTCTGGTGCTCGGTATGTCGATGCTTGTAGGCGGATTGAAGTACAAGATACAGGTCTTTAACAGGAATTCAATCAACATTACCTCCAGCATGCTTCTTTTTTCAGTTCTGGGGCTTTCGATACCTGCTATCTTTACCCATACGCTTCCGGAGGGAAGCCTTACTGCACAGTATGAGGGGCTCAATGTCATTGTCGCGGTGCTGATGCTGCTGGTATATGTAATGCAGTTCGTATTCACATTCGTAACGCATCGTGCGCTCTATGAGGATAATGTTCCCTCTGACGAGGGAGAGATTCATAAAGCGAGTCTGCCGCGCGCGATCGCTCTTCTGATAGTATCCACGATATGTATAGCTGTGATTTCAGAGATCTTTGTTGATACGGTCGAGCCTATGGCTGAAAGTGCCGGCCTCAGCAAGACATTCGTCGGCATCATACTGGTCCCGATAATAGGCAATGCAGCAGAGCATTCTTCTGCTATAATCATGGCATTCAAAAACAAGATGAATGCTGCAATCGAGATAGCACTGGGCTCAAGCCTGCAGATAATACTCTTTGTAGTACCGGTACTGACTCTACTCAGCCTTTTCTTCTCACCGATGAGCATAGTGTTTACTCCGTTTGAGCTTGTCTCGTTAGTCGGAGCAGTACTCATTGCAAACAACGTTGCTTCTGACGGTGAGTCAAACTGGCTGGAAGGTTTCCAGTTAGTGACCGTATACATAATTATCGGCGCTGCATTTTTCTTTGTATAAATCATATAGCCTCTGTTTGACATAAAAGGATACTTATAATGGACGAGAGATTTGATCTGCAGAAATATCTGACTGAAGGTGTTGAGCAGGTCGTGAAGGATGCGCTCAAAGCTACCGTCAGGGATCCGCGCGAGAGTGCTTTTCTTGTAAAATTCGCAGCCGCATGTGCTGTGGCCGCAGGAAGAAGAGAGAAGAACGAAAAGACCGGACTCCATGTACCGTCTTATCTGATCGCAAGCATTACTTCCAGCTGCAACCTTCACTGTGAAGGATGCTACTCGCGGGCCAATGACGCTACGACTGACTGCGCTCCGTCAATGCAGCTCACCGACGAAGAATGGCTCAGAATATTCAGGGAAGCTGAAGAGCTGGGGGTCAGTTTTATTCTGCTTGCCGGCGGCGAACCTATGCTGAGATGGGATGTGATAGAATCTGCAGGAAAGATGAAGAATATACTCTTCCCTGTATTTACCAACGGCACCTATATGGGAGACAGGCACCTGGAACTCCTTGACAAGTGCCGCAACATAGTGCCTGTTATAAGTATAGAGGGCGAGCGCGAGGAGACAGACGCCAGAAGAGGCGAGGGTGTGTATGATACCGTAATGGACAAAATGGACAAGCTCTTCAGTAGAGGTATCATATACGGAGTTTCCGTTACTGTAACGAAAGAGAATATGGAAAAAGCGTATTCAGATGCATTTCTCGATTCACTCAGGTCACGCGGATGCAAAGCGGTATTTTATATAGAATTCGTTCCGGTTTCGGATGAAGGCGAGCATCTTGCACCTGATGATGATGACCACGAATATATGGCCGGCAGGATCGATGATCTGCGCAGAAACAGACAGGATATGGTGTATATTGCTTTTCCGGGAGACGAAAAAAGCTCCGGCGGCTGCCTGGCAGCCGGGCGCGGCTTCTTCCATATCAATTCACACGGCGGTGCAGAGCCTTGTCCGTTCTCACCGTATTCGGATATCAACGTCAGGGACACCTCGCTTAGAGATGCCCTCAGCTCAAAACTGTTCACGGCCCTCAGGAGCAGTGATATACTTGCAGATGATCACAAAGGCGGCTGCGTGCTTAATGAGAAAAGGGATCAGGTCGAAGCACTGCTGGGCCTGTGATAAACTGCGTATCGGACATCCTGATGCCGCTTTAACAGAACAAGCGGTTGCAATGTTATGCTAATGGTGAAACTATTCAACTTGATATATAAGGAGGAAAACAATGAGTAAGGTAAACGATTTTCTGACAGAAGCAGGAGTTTTCTATCTGGCAACAGTCGACGGTGATCAGCCTAAGGTGAGACCGCTCGGTGCACACATGGAAATGGACGGCAAGGTGCTTTTCGGCGTAGGCGACTTCAAGGAAGTATATAAGCAGCTTCTCGCGAATCCTAAAGTAGAGATCGCATGCGCTAAGCCTGACGGACACTGGCTGCGCTATACCGGCAAAGCTGTATTCGAAACAGATCCTAAGTATGCAGAGGCAAGCCTTGAGGCAATGCCGATGCTGAAAAACATCTATAACGAAGAGACCGGACACAAACTGATGATGTTCCATCTTGAAGATGCTGCAGCAGTTGATATCCCGATGATGGGACCGGGAGAGGACCTGCTCGGGTAAGGATGGACACATCTGATAGCGGTATCAGCTCAGATTAAAATATAGAGGAAGAGCATATGAGAAAGATACTTGTTGTAGTAGACATGCAGAATGATTTCATAGACGGCGCTCTCGGCACACAGGAAGCGCTGGCTATTGTTGATAATGTTAAGGACAAGATAAGGGAGTATGACAAGCAGGATATTTTTGTGACCATGGATACTCACACTTCTGATTATCTGAACACTCAGGAAGGCATAAACCTTCCTGTTGAACACTGTATAAAAGGGACTGAAGGCTGGCTGATAAGAAGTGATATCGCCGGGCTTCTGGACGGTGCCAATGTATATGAGAAACCTACTTTCGGCAGTGTGCGGCTGGCAAGAGACATGGCTGAGATAGCGGCTGACCAGGATATAGAGATCGAGATAGTCGGGCTTTGTACAGATATCTGTGTCGTATCGAATGCACTGCTCTTAAAAGCTGCGATGCCGGAAGTGCCGATCTCGGTCGATCCGGCGTGCTGTGCCGGCGTGACACCGGAATCACATGAAGCAGCACTCAAAACCATGCAGATGTGTCAGGTCAAAATATAGGATTCAGTTTCAGACTGGGAGTGGGGCATGGTTTTATTTTTCAGCACTACCGGAAATACTGAATATATCGCAAAGCAGATCGCAGCCAGACTCAATGATCAGACTGTAGATCTGCTTCCGCTTATCCGGGAGCATGATTATTCGGATATCCATTCGGATGCACCTTTCGTGATCTGTGCACCGGTTTATGTCTGTGAGATGCCGGGATTCGTGGCAGAATACCTTAAAAATGCCAGATTGACAGGCTGCAGAGAGGTGTACTTCGTATTCACAAGCGGAGGATACGCCGGCATCAGCGGACCGCTTGCAGGCGGGCTTATCAGGAAAAAGGGCATGAGATACAGAGGATATGCAGAGGTTGTGATGCCTCAGAATTACATAGCAACCAACCTGTACGATGAACCCGGAGACAGTGAGATAGAGAGAATGATCTCAGAATCTTCAGGCGCGGCGGACCTGATAGCTGAGACCATACGAAGCGGAGATGATCTTAAGGTGCGTCATAAATGGCTCCTTGAATATGCTGCCATAATTCCTGCCAATCCGATATGGCAGAGGCTGATGCAGCCGGTAAAACCATTCTATGCAACTGATAAATGTACAGGCTGCGGGCTTTGTGCTGATAGATGTCCGCTGAAGAAGATACATATGATGCCGCAGAGGACATCCGGTAAGGTTTCCTCTTACCCGAAATGGACAGGCCGGAGCTGTGCGCATTGTATGTCGTGCATACAGAACTGTCCGGCCAGAGCCATCGAATACGGCAATATCACGCCGGGCAAGAAGAGATACAGATTCAAAGATTATCAGTATGCCGCACCGGAGTCAAAGTAACAGACGGCGGATCTCCAGGGCTCCGGATCAGAAGAATGCGGCTGTTAAGAGAAAACGGAGTACTTTAAAATGACAAAAATATTATTCGTCTGTCACGGCAATATATGCAGAAGCCCGATGGCTGAATTCGTACTTAAAGATATGGTGAGAAAACGCGGGTTGGATGATATATTTGAGATCGAATCAGCGGCGACAAGCCGGGAGGAGATCGGCAATCCAGTGTATCCGCCTGCCAGAAGAAAGCTTGCGGAGAACGGTATTGCATGCAGCGGACACAGGGCATGGCAGATGACGAGGGCAGACTATGATCACTATGATATGATCATCTGCATGGATGCTAATAATATACGTAATACTCTGCGTATAACCGGGGGAGACCCGGAGAATAAGATCAGCCTGCTTCTTGACTATACCTCAAGAGCAGGTCAGCAGGTTGCGGATCCGTGGTACACAGGCAATTTTGACGCAACATGGAGAGACGTAACCGAAGGATGTGAAGGTCTTCTCAATAGAATAATGAGTGAAAGAAATAATGTATAAAGGGATATGAAAGAATATCTGGATATAGTAAATGAATACGGTGAGCCGACCGGTGAGACAGTTGAGCGAAGCATCGCTCACCTCGAAGGAATTCCTCACAGGACATCACACCTGTGGGTCGTACGCAGAAAAAACGGAGGCATAGAGATACTCCTTCAGAAACGGTCATTCAATAAGTCTTTCCCGGGCTGTTATGACATCTCAAGCGCAGGACATATTCCTGCAGGGGACGAATTCATACCTTCGGCAATAAGAGAGCTTAAGGAAGAGCTGGGAATAACGGCAGATGAGTCAGAACTCGTATATTGCGGAGACAGGTTCATCGTCTGGGATGATGTGTTCTTCGGCAAACCATATCACGACAGACAGTATACGAGAGTTTTTCTTATCTGGCTTGATCTTGAAGAATCACAGTTCACTCTTCAGGAGGAAGAGGTGGACAGCATCCGCTGGATGGATCTGGAGGAATGCATCGAAGGTGTCAGAAACGGCTCTTTCGAAAACTGTATAGCGCTCGAAGAACTCGATATGGTCAGACGGAAAGCCCTGGAAATGATCGCTGTTTCGGTAGAGCAGATGCGCAGAAGCGACGCATATACGATAGAACACTTCGTGCCGGGAAAGGAACTTATGTACCGCGCGGCGAAGGGCGTATATGACGCATATGACGGATGGACCGGCAGAGCGATAGCGATAATCGTCGGCGGAGGTAATAACGGCGGTGACGGGTATGCGCTCGCCGGGATCCTTAAGAGAGAAGGGATCGACTCTGTGATCTATAAGGTCTCAGAGAAAATGACTGATGACGGCAGATACTATCACGATATCGCGGCAGACCTCGGAGTGAAGATATGCAGTTTCGCTGAAGATACGGATCTCTCACCATATGATATTGTAGTAGACTGCATCCTGGGAACAGGGTTCAGAGGTGATGTAAGAGGTCTTGCGGCCGATGCGATCAAAGCCGTCAATGAGAGCAACGCGTATGTGATCAGTGTGGATATAAACAGCGGGATGAACGGCGATACCGGTGAAGCATCAACGGCAGTAAGATCTGATCTGACAGTATCGATAGGCTATTACAAACAGGGACTTTTCAGAGGACAGGCTGAAGAGTATATAGGAAAACTAGTAAATACAGATATCGGTATAGTCCTGATATAGAGCCTGTATTGAAACATTCTTGTCAGATCGGAATTATTCTGTTCAGTATGAATCTATGACATAAAGAACGAAGAGACATCCATGCGGATGTCTCTTCGTTCTTTTGGAGATTGATTATGTCTTCTGAAACTAAATAAGCTAGTTTCTGCAGAATCTGTATTAGCCGAAGAATCCCATCTTCTTGAGGACCTTCACGATGGAACGAGCTTCCTCAGTACCTTCGATGATCCTTCTCTGTCTCTTGGAGTCGCCGATGTTCATCAGTTCGACATCAGCAAACTCTTCCTTCAGCATGTCGAGTACCGGATTGTTGGACTTGAGTCCCATGCAGATGCATCCGTAATCGAACTCAACTTCTTCCATGCTTCCGTCCGGATTCTTGACTACGAAGCAGTCAGGCTTTACTTCCTGAAGAGCTGTGGACGGTCTCTGGTGTACGTTGTACTTATTCATCAGATCAACGATGCTGACCTTTGTGATAGGATCGAGTGCCGGTCCGACGATATACGGCAGCATCTCGATTACCGTGGTGTCCGCTCCTCTAGGCGCGAAGAATTCCACTACATCGAGTCCTACGGCGCCGGCGCCGATAACAACGACCTTCTTGCCGGTGCAGTCCTCAGGATAGTTGTCCAGATTGTCGATAACGCCGAGAACTGTCTGTACTTTGCCCTTGCCTACGTTTTCCTTGAGCCCTGGGATGGGGAGGATCAGAGGCAGTGAACCTGTTGAGTTCACGATGATATCCGGATTAAGTGTTCTGATGAACTCAGGAGTTGGATCGGTGTTCAGGAACACGTGCAGGTTGTGGAGCTTCTTGATCCTTCTCTCGAGGTAATCAGGGAAGTCTCTCAGTCTGCTCTTGTCAGGGAACTTCGAGATCTCGTAAGCGAGTCCGCCGAGGTGGTCTGCCTTCTCGACCAGGAATGCCGTGCAGCCTACTTCAGCAGCCGTGCAGGCAGCTTCCATGCCGGCTGTGCCGCCGCCGATAACGACAACGTTGCATGGCTTGTTGACCTTGAGCTTCTTATACTCTTCGCCCTCGATGACAGCAGGGTTAACAGTACATCTGATAGGTCTGTTGTTCTGGATACGGTTGCCTGCGCATCCGATGTTGCAGCTGATGCACTTTCTGATGTCGCACTCTTCGCCGAATTCAGCTTTATTTACCCAGTCAGGGTCAGCGATCAGGCCTCTGCCGATACCGATGAAGTCAGCGTCGCCTCTCTCAAGGATGTCGTTAGCGACCTTAGGGCTTCTGATGTTACCCATTGTTACTACCGGCTTGCCGTATTTTTCCTTTACAGCCTTAGCGAGATATGCTCTCCAGCCGTCAGGATAACAGTTGCTGTCGATCTGATACTGCAGGGATGGATTAAGAGCAGCAGATACGTTGTAAACGTCTACTTCGTCTCCGAAGTACTGCAGATACTCAAGGCAGTCGTCGAGGTTGTTTCCGCCCTCGAGGAACTCGTCTGCACTGATCCTTGCAAGGATAGGGATGAAAGGTCCTACCTGTTTTCTGACTTCGTCGATGACCATTCTGGCGAGACGAGCTCTGTTCTCAGCGCTTCCGCCGAATTCATCAGTCCTCTTGTTGTAGATAGGTGAGAGGAACTGGCTGATGAGGTATGAGTGTCCGCAGTGGACCTCGATTGCATCGAATCCTGCCTGAACAGCGCGCTTTGCAGCTTCACCGTATTTCTTTACTATAGCTTCGATCTCATCTTTCTCGAGTGGACGAGGAGCTTCGCCACCGAGCTTGGATGGTACTGTTGATGATGATACAGTCGGAACTCCTGTACGTGCAGATGAAGCAGATGCTCCAGCGTGGTTGATCTGTACAGCGATAAGTCCGCCCTCATTATGGACTGCTTCTGTCAGCTTGTAGAGCTTTGGCATGAACATGTCATGGTCAAGTCTGAGCTGGCTTGTTCCATTTGAGCCTGTCGGGAAGTCTACGCAGACGTTCTCTACGATGATAAGGCCTGTGCCGCCTTTGGCTCTCAGCCTGTAGTAATTGATGTGATCATCGTTGATTCCGCCGTCCGGATCAGCGTAGTTAGTACCCATCGGGGTCATAACTACTCTGTTCTTGAAGACTGTTTTTCTGACTGTGATCGGATCAAATATTCTTGGATAATCCTTTTTCATTTTGTACTCCCTCCGGTGGTTGTCTAGCTGCCTTGTGGTACTTTTATGATAAATAAATAACGGGCAGAAGACAAATATCTTTCTTGCCCGTTATTGATAGCCTGAAGGTATCAAATAGAAAAAACCGATACGGTCTGTCTATACTATAGTTTTCAGCACTGATGAATCGAGGTCGGAACCGCTGATCATAAAATCGATGAAGCGCTTGGTTGCAGGCATCAGATAGTGGTTTTTCAGCCAGACTATATTAACATAATGGACTAGATCAGCATCTGAAACATGGTGGATCTTGAGGTATTTCTCATTTAGAATATCGACTCTTGCGACAAGCGCTATTCCGAACTGCTCTCTTACCAGTGCCTGGATCGAGTTCTCGTCTGAGCACTCACATACGATGTCCGGCTTGATCCCTACATTTTTATATAACCTGTTTGTATAACCTCCGAGACCCGATATCCGGTCATAACCGATGACAGGATAATTTGCCAGCTCATGTATCGAAAGGTCGCCTTGATCCGCGAGAGGGTGTTCAAGTGAAGTAATGATCACCATTTCCTGTTTCATGAGCGGCACGAATTCCAGCTCTTCCTCATTTTCCGAATATGCACAGAATCCGACATCAAGCTTGCCGTTCTTGAGATCTCTTATTATGGAAGAAGTCCTGTTCTGCGTGAAACCGAATGTAACATGCTCATTTCCGGGCATATCCAGAAATGAACGGACTTTGTGAGGAATGTAGTAATTCGCCAGAGGAAAGACATATCCGATATCGATGCGACCTCCTGAAGTAGACAATTCCTTCATTTTATATATAGCAATATCGCATTCCTCAATAATGCGGTTCGCGTATTCGAGCAGAAGCCTGCCGCTCCCGGTCAGCGCTATGCCCCTGCCGGACTTCTCAAACAGAACTACACCGAGCTCATCTTCCAGAGAATCTATAGATCTTGAAAGGGAAGGCTGCGATATATACAGTTCTTCCGCTGCAGCACGAAAATTCTGCAGCCTGGCTACCGCCTGAAAGTATCTGAGTTGATTCAAAGTCATGATAATACCCCTCGCTAATTATCAACTTTAGCTATAAAACCCCCTTAAATTACCAGTTTCAATAAATATATCATAGTAAAAACGCTAATGATAGCTTCAGGCTATCATTTTTCGCATTTTCTGGCATTAGACTCTATCAGAAACAAGAGATAAAATATAGACATCAGATAGTTATTGTTTTAACAAAGTTGTCTTCTGGCTTGTGGTGAATCAGAGACTTTTGCAGAAACGGCATAAAAACTGCCGTAGAGAATCAATAAATAAGGAGAAAAACAATGGCAGAAAGAATCACAGGACATACCGAACTCATCGGACTTATGGCTTATCCTATTCGTCACTCCAGCTCACCTGCTATGCAGAACGAAGCTTTCGCAGAAGTAGGAGCTGACTACGCATACCTCGCATTCGAGGTCGACGCTGATGAGATCGAAGATGCTGTCAAGGCTATCCGCACACTCAAGATGAGAGGTTCAAACGTTTCCATGCCTAACAAGACTCTGGTAGGTCAGTATCTTGACGAACTCGATCCTGCTGCTGAGCTCTGTGGCGCAGTAAACACTATCGTAAATGATAACGGCTACCTGAAGGGATATATCACAGACGGTATCGGATTCATGGCAGCTATGAAGGACAACGACATTGATCCTATCGGCAAGAAGATGACTATCGTCGGAGCCGGCGGAGCTGCTACAGCAATCGAGATCCAGGCTGCTCTTGACGGAGTTGCTGAGATTTCCATCTTCAACATCAAGGACAAGTTCTATGAAGTCGGAGAAGACACAGTCAAGAAGATCAATGAGAACACAAACTGCAAAGCACAGATGTTTGACCTCGCAGATACTGAAGCTCTCCGTAGAGAGATGGCAGACAGCTACCTCTTCGTAAACGCTACAGGCGCAGGCATGAAGCCGCTTGAGGACGTATCTGTAGTTCCTGACAAGAGCTTCTTCAGACCTGAGCTCATCGTAGTAGACGTTCCTTATGGATGTCTCCTGACCAAGATGAGAAAGATGGCTAAGGAAGTCGGTTGCAAGACAATGAACGGTCTTGGAATGATGCTCTTCCAGGGTGCTGCAGGTTTCAAGCTCTGGACAGGTAAGGAAATGCCTATCGAGCACATGAAGGAAGTCCTCGGCATCAGCTATGATGACTAATCACAATTCCCGGAGACTGGCGAGCGCATGCAGCGCAGGCAGATCTGAAGGGAACAATGAAAATAACTGAAGGTATTATCGAAAGGAAATAATCATGACTAATAAAAAGTATTTACCAAGTGTAATAGTTCTGTATCTGAACTATTTCCTTCACGGAATCGGATGTTCCGTACTCGGACAGGCCGTAATCAAGGATGCTCTCTCAGCAAGCTGGGGAGTTGAGGCAATGTCCATCACAGCTATCGCTGCTGCACTCGGCCTCGGAAGACTTATCGCTCTTCCATTCGCAGGTCCTCTTTCAGACAAGCTCGGACGCAGGATCTCCACAGCAATCGGTGGATTCTCCTATGCGGTATATCTGATCGGACTCGCTATGGCATTCAATGCAGGCGGAAGCGGCGGATACAGGATCGCTTATATATGCGCAATCATCGGCGGTATCGCTAACTCTTTCCTCGACACAGGTATCTATCCTGCTGTTGCAGAGATCATCGACAAGGCTCCTGGTGTTGCTACCATGGGTATCAAGTTCGCTATCTCCGGTTCCCAGTTCCTGCTGCCGTTCTTCCTCGGAATCACAGTAGGCCAGACTGCAGGCGGACTTGTTTCCTACAACAAGCTGTTCTACATCGTAGGTATCGCTTACCTCGTACTGATGGCTCTCATCCTGTTCTTCCCTCTGCCAGATACAGACAAGAAGGCTGAGAAGAAAGAAGGACTTCTGCAGAGCATCAAGAACGCAAACTTCTCTGCTGGTTCCATCGCTATGATCCTCATCGGATTCACATGCACAGGTACATTCCAGCTCTGGCTGAACTGCGCACAGAACTTTGCTAAGGACGTTGCTGGCTGGGCTGAGCCACAGAGCATGCAGTCATTCTACGCTATCGGAACTATGATCGGTCTGGTAGTCACAGCTCTCCTGACAAGCAAGATCAAGGACGTTAGATTCGTAATGATCTATCCTGCTGTCTGCCTTGCAATGATGGTAGTAGTACTTATGGCACCTTCACAGGGAATGCTCAAAGCCGGCGCATTCGTACTCGGATGGTTCGGAGCAGGCGGACTGCTGCAGATCGCAACATCTGTATGCAACATGCTCTTCCCTAAGATCAAGGGAACCGTTACAGCTCTCGTTATGATCGCATCTTCACTCTGCAACTACACGATCCTGACTGCTGCTGCATCAATGACTCCGTCAGGCGTAATGATCATGAACATCGTACTGACAGGTATCGGAGTTCTGCTCGGAGTATTCGTAAATATGAACTACAACAAGATGCTCGCAGCTGCTGAGAGTGATAAATAATCACACTCATACTATTGATCTGAAACACTTTTAACAGAAAGGAAACACAAGATGAAGACTGTTAAAGTAAGAAATACTGTTATCGGCGAAGGAATGCCTAAGATCTGCGTTCCTATCGTAGGCGTTACCAAGGAAGCTATCCTTGAAGAAGCTCGTGCAATCACAAAGCTTCCTGCAGATGTTGTTGAGTGGAGAATCGACTGGTTCGAGAACGTATTTGACTTCGCTGCACTTGAAGATGTAATGAAGGGACTCCGCGAGGTCCTCGGCGATCTTCCGATCCTTATGACATTCCGTACTTCCAAGGAAGGCGGAGAAAAGGCTATCGAAGATGAAGTCTATGCAGATATCAATATCAAAGCTGCCCAGACTGGTTATATCGATATGGTCGACGTTGAAGTTTTCACTGGCGATGAGATCGTTAAGAAGATCATCGAGGGAGCTCATGCTGCAGGCGTTAAGGTCGTAGCATCCAACCACGACTTCTTCAAGACTCCTGACAAGGATGATATCGTCAGCCGTCTCTGCAAGATGCAGGAACTCGGCGCAGATATCCCTAAGATCGCTGTTATGCCTCAGAACAAGAAGGACGTTCTTACACTCCTTGCTGCAACAGAGGAAATGGCAAACGAGCACGCTGACCGTCCGATCATCACCATGTCAATGGCAGGAACCGGCGTTATCAGCCGTCTTGCAGGCGAAGTGTTCGGTTCAGCACTGACATTCGGAGCAGCTGCAAAGGCATCAGCTCCTGGTCAGATGGGTGTAGAGGATCTTAAGCAAGTGCTTACACTCCTTCACGGAGCACTGTAGCACATCACTATACATGCCCCGTCTCTGAAAACATACATCCCTCCGGGGCGGGGCATGGTTTTTTCAGAGAAAGGTAAAAGCCATGACAAAAGCAATTAAATGGCTTGATCACAATCTGGAGGAGTTCCTGCTCACCATTCTGCTGCTCGCAATGGCACTGATCATGGGGGTACAGGTCTTCTCGAGATTCGCACTGAAGGCATCGCTGTCGTGGACAGAGGAGCTGACAAGATACCTGTTCATCTGGGCAGGATTCCTCAGCGTCAGCTACTGCACTAAGAGGTGCATTTCGATCAAGATAGAACAGTTCGTGGCAAGATTCTCAAGGCGCACAAAGGCGATCATCAAAGTAGTCAATCATACGATAGAGCTTGCGTTTTTCTTCTACATGATACCGTTTGCTTTCTCGTATATGATGTCTGCTGTTGAGAGCGGGCAGGTGAGCCCGGCGCTAGGAATACCGATGTATTATATACAGGCGGCGCCTTTCGTATCGTTCATACTGGTAGCGATCAGGATCATCCAGAGATGGATCATCGAGCTCAAGGTCTCACTCGGAATGAATGTCTATGACCCTGCTCATCCTGAACGCAATACTCCGGAATCATTTATTGAAGCAGGCACGGCCGCATCTGAGGCCGGAGCCGGAAAGGAGTAGCCATGCCGGTAGGATTATTGTTCATACTGTTCGTGGTATTCCTGATAATAGCAATACCAGTAGGCATTACGCTCGGTATAACGGCCGTATTGCCTCATATATTCGATCCGTCGTTCACTGTGGGGGCCAAGTATCTCATTAGGGCGATGTTCGGCGGACTCGACAGTTTCCCGCTCCTGGCGGTGCCGATGTTCGTTCTCTCGGGCATAATCATGGCCAAAGGCGGGATATCACGTAAGATATTCGATATATTCGCATACTTTTTCGGCAGATTCACTGCGGGAATGCCATGTGCTGTAATCGTAACATGCCTGTTCTACGGCGCGATCTCCGGATCAGCTCCGGCGACCGTAGCTGCTGTAGGCAGCATGACCATCCCGATCCTGATCGGACTGGGATATGACAAGACATTCTCGACATCTGTCGTAGCAGTCGCCGGCGGTCTCGGCGTTATCATTCCGCCGAGCATTCCGTTCATCATGTATGGAATGGCATCCGGTGCATCGGTAAGCGACCTGTTCCTTGCCGGTATCATTCCGGGTCTGGTGATCGCTGCACTGCTTATGGGCTACGCCATCTTCTTCTGCAAGAAGAACGGCGAAGACAAAGAAAGGATACGCGCTGAGATCGGAAAGCTCCATGAAAAGGGCTTCGGGAAGGTTTTCAAAGAAAGCTTCTGGGCGATCCTCAGCCCGGTCATAGTACTCGGATGTATCTATTCCGGCATCACATCTCCTACAGAAGCTGCTGTCATCTCGGTGTATTATGCACTGATAGTCAGCCTGTTTATCTACAAGGAGATCAAGGTCGGAGACCTGTGGGGCATTCTCGTAGAGGCGATCAAGACTTACACCCCGATACTGTTCATACTTGCAGCATCGACGGCATTTTCCAGAGTCCTGACACTCATGCAGGTCCCTCAGACGGTCAGCACATTCATACTCGGCAATTTCTCGAGCAAGGTAGTTATACTGCTGGTCATCAACGTATTCCTGCTCCTGGTAGGAATGGTTATGGATACGACTCCGGCAATACTGATACTCACACCTATACTGTTGCCTATCGCACAGGGAATAGGCATGGATCCTATACAGTTCGGTGTGATAATGGTAGTCAACCTTGCTATCGGATTCGTAACTCCGCCGATCGGCGTAAATCTGTTTGTTGCAAGTGCTCTTACGGATGTTCCGGTCATGGAGATAGCCAGAAAGGCTTTGCCGATGATAGGAATGTTCCTGGCGGCACTCCTGCTGTTCACATTTGTACCGGCGTTCTCGCTGGCACTGCTTTAGGAGGTGTGCTATGAAGAAAACAGAATCAAAACGCACATCTCTCAGATTTGCGGCATTATGTATCTGCATTCTGGCCGTCGGGCTCATGACAGCTGCCTGTGGTAAAGATGACGGGGAACAGAGATACCCGTATCCTCTTGCAACAGCGAGCCCGGAAGACACAGTCACACAGATATATGCTGAGAAGTTCGCTGAAGAAGTGGACAGACTAAGCGACGGAAGAATCAAGATCCAGGTCTATGCAAATTCAACACTCGGCGGTGACCGCGAGCTGCTTGAGTCCTGCAAGGATGGTGACATACCGTTCGTAGTGCAGAACACTGCGCCACAGGTCACATTCATGCCTGATCTCGCGATATTCGATGTGCCTTGCGCATTCGAGAATCTGGATGAGTGCAGGAAGGTGCTAGATGACCAGACTTTCAGCAGTCTGATCAGCAGCGTCTATGAAAATGGCGGATACCAGCTGCTCGGCATAGCTGACCAGGGATTCCGTGTAATGAGCACTAACAAGGCTGTAAAAAATATCAACGACTTTAAAGGTCAGAAGATCCGCACCATGGAAAATCCGTTCCATCTTGCTTTCTGGAAATCCATAGGTGCTAATCCGACACCGATGAGTTTTGCGGAGGTATATATCGGCCTTCAGCAGCATACCATAGATGCTCAGGAGAATCCGTACGAGGTCATCGTCTCGAACAGGCTGTATGAGCAGCAGGATTATGTGGTCGAGACCAATCACCTGCCGCACCTGATAACTCTGATCATGAATGACGAGTTCTTCAAGGACATGCCTGCAGAAGATCAGAAGATCATGAAAGAAGCTGCAGCTACCGCAACTGAGTATGCACGTCAGGCTTCCGATGACAGGATCGCTGACAGAGTAAAGACCATCGAAGACAGCGGCACGGAAATCCTTAAGATCGATGAAGAGACTTACCATGTTATCGTTGAGAAGAGTGCCGGAGTGCGCAGCAGCATTCAGGGTAAAGTAGATTCCGAAGTCTACGACACATTTATCGAATGTATCGAAAAAGCACAGAAGGAGAAATAGTCAGTTTCTTTTGGCTGAACACATTTGTACTACGATCAGGAAAGAAGGCGTTTGCAGAAATGCAGGCGCCTTTTGCGTTGCCATGAATCATATTTCCCGTAACAGTTCAAGGACCTATATGTCTCCCAGGCTATATCATATATGCTATAATCATTACATATATAAAGAAAAAAGTTACGCATTGACACTTGCTGATATTGCTAATAACTGTGCCGGCAGATATCGCAGGATGCCGGACAGATGACCGGGGAAACAGTATGCCAGAAGTATATATCTGTTACAGCAAATGGAATCAGAAAGAAGCAGCTGATATTACGGATCTTCTTGAAGAAAACAGCATAAAATGCTGGCTGCTTTCGCGTGATATTAATTATGCCAGGGACTGGGATGAGCAGATCGAAGATGCCGTCAAGGCTTCCGTTATTTCCATATATCTCGAGCCCTTAGAACCGTCCTTCAGAGTACTGGAAGAGGTCCGCTTCATTGAATCATGTAACACTATGATGATGACATTCAGACCGGCAGAGGTCTCTGTAGAGGAGATCGTTTCCGCTGTTCTGGACAATATTGAACAGGCAAGGGTGCAAAAATCGGAGAAAGAGCGCATCTATCCGTATTCCGGAGATGAGCCGTTCATATTTGCAAGCTATTCCCACAGAGATATGGATAAGGTATTCAGTATCATTAGAGGTTTCCAGCAGCTTGGATACCGTGTATGGTTCGATGAGGGCATAGATCCCGGGACTGAGTGGGACGAGTATATAGCTGAGCATATAGACAAGAGCACTTACATGTTGGCATTCCTGTCAGAGAATTATTTTGGCTCATCCAATTGCAGAGACGAGCTGGCATTTGCCCGTGACATGGACAAACCACTGCTGCTGATATACATTGCCAATGATGAACTGCCGCCCGGAATGAAGCTTCGCCTGAGCAGACTGCAGGCAATACACTGGTACAGTTATGATGATAAGGCGCTGTTCTATGAAAAAGCAGCATCTGCTGCGGGGCTGGAAAAATGCAGGGGGGAGGAGAGCGTAGATGAGAACTAAAATATATCTGGCATATTCAGACAGAGATAAAAAAGAAGCTGCTCATATTGCCGGGATCCTGGAGAAAAACGGGTTTCCATGTTTCATGGCATCAAGAGATCTGCTGCCGGGTCAGAACTATATCGAGTCTATAACTACAGCGATACAAAATGCGCCGATGATGATCGTTATAGCAGGTGATAATACATTTGACAGTCATCAGATAATCAGAGAGATCAGCTATGCATCGCAGATGAACAAGCCGATACTGACCGCCATGCTCAACCCGCAAGTTGACTTAAGAGGACCGGCGTCCTATTATCTGGCGTACAGCAAAAATTTCGATCTAACATCGAGCGACGGTGAGCATAAAATGCTTGCATACGTGAAGGAACTGTCTGATGGATTCAGCGCTCAGGAGAATGTATCCTCAGATCGTTCTAAACCGGACAAGCCTTATGACGGTAAAGAACCATATGTTTTTATAAGTTATGCTCATAAGGACATGGACAAGGTGTTCGCGGTCATAAAGAAACTACAGGAAGAGGGATTCCGTGTATGGTATGACGAGGGCATAGATCCTGCGACAGAATGGGATGAGAACATAGCACAGCACATCGTGGACTGCGGATATCTGATCGCTTTCATATCGAAAAACTACATCAACTCCAACAACTGTAAGGACGAGATCAATTTTGCCCGCGATCTGGACAAGGACAGGCTGCTTGTGTATATCGAAGATACTGCACTTCCGCTCGGTATGTCGATGCGGCTGAGGAGACTTCAGGCTATTCACGCATACAAGTATAAGGAAAAGAATGACTTCTATGCCAAATTGCTCAGTGCTGCAGGGATAGAAAAATGTAAATAAGAATGACTATAGTGCAGCTTACCAGCGAGATAATGAATATTCTTAAGGACAGAATGGCAAAAGGCCGCATTCAGGAATGAGGGACATATGATAGTTGATGAAACAGTGTTTATTGCTGACGGTGCAAAGATAATAGGAGACAATATCTCAATAGGGAAGGACAGCAGCGTCTGGTATAACAGCGTAGTAAGATGTGATGAAAATGAAAGCGTGATCATCGGAGAGGGCACGAATATCCAGGACCTCTGTATGGTACATACGGCTACAGGCTGTTCGGTAAAGGTTGGCAGCGGCGTTACAGTCGGGCACTCATGCGTGATCCACGGATGCACGATCGGTGACAACACATTGATAGGCATGGGTTCCATCGTAATGGATAACGCTGTGATCGGCAGCAACTGCATAATAGGCGCGGGCTCACTTGTAACAGGAGGGACCGTCATTCCTGATGGGCATATGGCTTTCGGCAGGCCTGCTAAGGTAGTGAAGGAGCTGACTGAAGAACAGATAGCATACAACCGGTATTCAGCAGAGCGTTATATTAAGGACAGCAAGAATGTCTGATTTTTTCAATAAAGGAAACAAGGAAAAAAGAGAGAGCGCAAGGAGTAACGACATGGCATCAACAGTATTTTTCACTAAAGAGGTCACACCAGAGAACATAATCAGGCTATACGATAAGCTTGGGGTGAGACTGGAAGGTAAAACAGCGATAAAAGTGCATTCCGGGGAGGAGGGCAATCAGAACTACTTGCATCCTGAATTCTGGAAGCCTGTAGTGGAGTATGTAGGCGGTACTGTCGTAGAGTGCAATACTGCATATCCAGGTAAAAGAAACAGTTCATACAAACACATGAAGCTGCTCGACAGACACGGATGGAAAAAATACTTCACAGTGGATCTGATGGACAGGTACGGTCCGGATATAGAGATACCTGTCAGAAACGGAAAGCACTTGGATAAGGATATAATGGGAAAACATTTCCTGAGATATGATTCGATGCTGGTGCTCTCGCATTTCAAAGGACATCCGATGGGTGGATACGGCGGAGCCCTTAAGCAGCTTTCCATAGGCTGTGCGTCAACTGCCGGAAAGGTATATATACACTCTGCAGGTAAGTATCAGAATGCAAAAGATCAGGATGTGGTATGGGATGATCTGCCGCCGCAGGATGATTTTCTCGAGTCGATGGCAGAGGCAGCAAGTGCTGTAGTTGATCACTTTGCCGGCAAGATCGTTTATATCAATGTAATGGCTAATATGTCTGTCGACTGTGACTGCTGCGCGATCGCGGAAGACCCATGCCTGAAGGATATGGGCATACTGATCTCGACTGATCCGGTAGCCATAGACAGAGCATGCATTGACCTTGTCCTGAAGTCAGGTGATCCGGGCAGGGAACACTTCATGGAGAGAGTAACATCAAGAAACGGCGAGCATACTATCGATGCCGCAGCGGAGCTCGGTGTCGGATCAAAGGAATACGAACTGATCGAACTATAGGACGGAACAACGCAAAAGACGTTACTTCGGAATGACATGTAATACAGATTGATATACAGAGAACTTAAACCAAGTGAATATGGGTTGCTCAGGAATTTCCTCTATGAAGCGATATTTATTCCTGAGGGAGTAGCGCCGCCGGACCGATCCATAATAGAATTGCCGGAGCTTGCAATTTACTACGATGCTTTTGGAGAAGGAACAGCAGACATTTGCATGGTTGCAGAGGATGAAGGGGAGGTCGTCGGCGCTGTATGGACACGTATCATGGATGACTATGGACATGTTGATGACGAAACTCCGTCGCTTGCCATATCCGTTCTCAGGGAATACAGAAAACAGGGCACAGGCACGCAACTGCTTCATGAGATTCTCATGCTGCTGAAAGAAAGCGGGTATGAAAGGGTATCTCTCGCAGTTCAGAAGGCGAATTATGCAGTCCGCATGTACAAGCAGGCAGGTTTCAGAACGATCAGCGAAAATGAAGAAGAATATATAATGGTATGTGAATTGTAAGGCACAGAGCCCGGAAGACATGAATCAACTATCCGGGTTCTTTTTTTCCAAAAATGAGAATGACAGGCGCCGTCGCTCCCTCCTGGCTGAATGAAGCAAGCGGACAGGGAAATGGATGTAGGAGAATTCAGAGAAAGTGCTTGACATGACGAAATATATTTGATAAAACATAATTGTATCAAATATATCTAGGAGGGCATATGGAATACGATTATCACGAGATCATGAAACTGAATAACCAGTTATGCTTTCCGCTCTATGCGGCAGCAAGAAATGTGACGAGTCTCTATACCCCGTTGCTCAAGCCACTGGGGCTGACATACACACAATACATCACATTGCTGGTCCTCTGGGAGAAGGACGGGGTCTCGGTCAGCGAGATTGGAAGCAAGCTGATGCTGGACAACGGGACACTCTCACCGATGCTTAAGAAGATGGAGCAGAGCGGATACATTGAGAGAAACCGCAGCAAGGACGATGACCGCGTCGTGATCATAACCCTCACACAGAAGGGCATAGATCTGCAGGAACAGGCAAAGGATATACCGGAAAAGGTTGGCAGCTGTATCGATCTACCAATCGAAAAAGCCGGGGAACTGTACGATCTGCTGTATGAATTATTGGAAAATCAGAAGGGACAGAGCAAGAGGTAACGGAAGGAGACCGAAATGAAAACAGTATACGACTTTACAGTTAAGGACAGAATGGGAAACGATGTCAGCCTGAAGGATTATGAGGGCAAGGTGCTGCTGATCGTCAATACAGCAACAGGCTGCGGATTTACACCGCACTATGATCCGCTTGAGGCTATGTACAAGGAAATGAAAGATCAGGGCTTTGAGATCCTGGACTTCCCTTGCAACCAGTTCGCTAACCAGGCACCGGAATCTGACGAAGAGATCCACGAATTCTGCACACTCAAGTTCGGAACAGAGTTCCCGCAGTTCGCAAAGATAGATGTTAACGGTGAGACAGCAGACCCGCTGTTTGCATATCTCGCATCAGAGAAACCATTCGAAGGTTTTGGCAAAGGTCTTAAGAATGCAGCACTCAATAAGTTTGCAGCAGCCAACAACAAGAAGTATGGCGACAAGACATACATCGGATGGAACTTTACGAAATTCCTGATCGATCGTGAAGGCAAGGTCATCGCAAGATTTGAGCCAACCGTTGATATGAAGGATGTAAGAGAAGCAGTCCGCGCTGCTCTGTAGAACCATCGACATTAACAAAAGCGATAAAAGGAGAATGATATGAAGAAGACCATTACAATGACTGTATGCTGTGCACTCGTACTTTGCTGCTGCTATACACACCGCAGAGTTATCAAGGCTGCGATCAAGGGAGAACCAATGCCAAAGGCTCCGAAGTGGCATGTCTGGGTACCGAAAGAAAACAGAAAATAACCTCATCAGGAGGGCATACAATATCGGGGGCGAGCGGATCGGAACGATCTGCCCGCTCTTTTGTTTTGCAGGAAAAATGCGGCTTTTTAGGATCACAGACCTGCGATCAAAAGGACTGATCTGATATTAGTTTTTATAATATCGAACATGCAAAACAACCATTTTACTATTAACTACAGAAGTGTTATTTTCTTATCAGACAAAAAGAGCCGCACATCATTATGATGATGCAGTCGGCAGAATATATAAATAAAATATCAAAAATAATAATCAACAGGAGGCAATAAAATGGTAGGAATCATCGCAGCAGTTGGAATCTTCGCTGTATCCGGAGCTCTCACATATGAGTTCGAAGAGAAGATCGCTCCAAGAGAAAAATAAAAGAAACAGAAAATCCAATAACAATAAATAATTCCTTAACTTCACAAAGACCGATTCGCGTAATGGCGGATCGGTCTTCTTTCTTATCGAATATTCTCTTTGATGTATCTGATCACGAACCTTGTGAGAGGACCTGCGTACTCGCGGGCTCTGATCCCTATTCCCAGCATACGGCTGGCTTCCGGTTCGAGTCTTCGGGTACCGTAATTGCCCGGGAACTCGTTGATTGTGAGCTGCGGCAATATTGCCAGTCCCAGACCGCGCTGAACCATAGACAGTACAGCGAAATCATCTCTCGAGTAATATCTTACTTCAGGATTGAAACCGGCCTCCTCGAAAACCCTGTGCGGATCCTTATCATAGCTTTTATAGGTCATTATGAAAGGATAATCTTTCAGCTTGTCGACGGGTACATAATCATACTTGCTCAGTTCATGTCCTGGAGGGAAGGCTATCAGCATCGGATCCTCGAGGATAGGGATAAAGTCTATACTGTTCTTATTGTCAGGACAGCTCATGAGTGCAATGTCGAGTGAACCGTCAACGAGTCCGCTGATCATTTCATCGTGACCAAGCTCTTCGATCTGGAAAACGACCTGTGGATAGTTGTTCTGAAAATATTCTATGATCTGCGGGACCCAGTACACAGAAGTACTGACATAGGTCCCGATCCTGATCGTGCCCTTGCGAAGTCCCTGCAGCTCAGCAACTTCCTGATTGAATTGCTCTTCGCTCTCGACAAGCCTTCTCATAGCGGGTAGGAGAGTCATGGCTTCCTGGGTCGGCTCGACACCGCGGTTGGTTTTGATAAGAAGGGGAAAGCCTACCTCGTCCTCAAAAGATTTCATTATCTGTGTAAGGTAGGACTGCGTGTATCCGAGAGTCTGGCCGGCTCTGGTCAGGCTGCCTCTGTCAATGGCAGCAAGCAGGATCTTGATTTTCTGTGTATTCAATTCACTTATCTCCGTTCTATGTGATTGCATGCAAGACGCTGATAATGCGTCCGGAGGGGCAATCAATACCAAATAATGATATAATATATCTAAATTATACTCAAGCAAGGGAGACTCAGTGCAGAACCTGAAGAATAGGTATGGATCTTGTAACGGTTAGTACTGCTCCTTAAACAGTAAAAGCAGAAAGAAAGGGTAGATGAAATGTTGAAAGTCACTTTTTTCGGAACAACTACTTTATTGTTTGATGATGGCACAGATCAGATTCTTTTTGATGCGCATTTCACCAGACCATCCCTGATAAAATATATTGCCGGTGCAAAAGTAAAGACAAACACCAGGTTGTGTGATAAACTCATCAGAATTCATCATATAGACAGATTGAGAGCCATATTTATCTCACATACTCATCATGATCACGTCATGGATGCGCCGTATGTAGCAAACAGATGCGGAGCTACGATATACGGAAGCAGTTCTGCGAAGAATGTCGCGATCGGAGGCGGTGTGCCGGAGGATAGAATTGAAGTCTTTCAGGATGAGAGTGAGTATTCCATCGGTGAATACAAGATCCGCATCCTGAAATCTCTGCATTCGAAACCAACTAAGCTGAACGATGACCTGGGTGTGCCGATTGAGGAACCACTTGTGCAGCCAGCAAGCCTGCGGGATTACAAAGAGGGCGGTTCATACGATTTTTACATAGAACACGGAGAGAAGAAGATCCTGATCCGCCCGAGCTTCAATTATATTGAAGGACAGCTGAACGGGATCAAGGCAGATGTACTGTTCCTCGGTGTTGCGGGACTGGCTAAAGCAGATGAGACAATGGAGACGGCCTTTTTCGCGGAGACAGTTGAAAAGACTGATGCACATCTGGTGATTCCGGTTCATTGGGATAATTTCTTTGCTCCGCTGCAGAAGCCAATCGAGGGCATGCCTAAAGTGATCGAAAAAACGGATGTAGTTTTCCATAAACTTGCAGGATACTGTGAGGCGCATGACGTGGATTACCTGATCCAGTATCCATGCACGAGTATCGGGATCTGAAAAGTCCGGAATCGTGATCCGGGAGGAACGTAATATGATCAGAAATATAGACCACATGGTGATAACGACTGCAGGTCATGAGGTCGATATCCTGCACGTTGGTAAGATGAAAATAGCCGGCTGCCTCGGATGTGAGTACTGCCACACCAAGGGCGAAGGTAAGTGCATACAGAAGGATGATATGCAGAAGATCATCCCTGCATATCTGGACAGTGATATGATCGTATTCGCAACTCCGATCTATTACTTCGATATGACTGCTCAGCTCAGTGCAGCGATCCAGAGAGTATACTGCATCGGAAAGCCTGCTAAGACAACCAAGGCAGCAATGCTTATCAGCTCCGGATCACCGGGAACAGGCGAAGGCGCGATCACATCTTACAAGAACATGCTGGCTTACATGGGCATAGAGGACATGGGAGTATGCGCTCTTGCAGGTGCAGACTGCAAGTCAGAGGAAAAGCTTGCTGAGATCCGTGCATTTGCAAAAGGTCTCTAAATAACTCTGCTATAACGAATATGAGCATCTCCTCGGAGATGCTTTTTCTTTTCTCGTTTTTATTACATACGGACCCTATCAGGACCTGGAGATCCGGAGGGCGTCCTCCGGCAGATTGGCAACAAAGATCGCAGCGAACATGATCACGCAGCCTAAGATCTCTCTCAATGTCATAACCTCGCCAAGCAAAATCATACCCGCAATTAGTGCGAACACAGACTCGAGACAGAGTATCATTGACGCGATAGCCGGCTCAGTTTCCTTCTGTCCAAGTATCTGCAGAGTATATGCAACGCTGCAGGACATTATCCCTGTATAGAGTATACTGAGCCAGGAAGCGCAGACGTCACCAAATGACGGCAGATCAAATCCAAGAGCGGGGTCTGCAAAAAGGGATATTATAATCGAAACGATGCCGGCTACAAAGAACTGGATGCACGACAGCTTGACCCCGTCAACCTTCGGAGAAAAATAGTCAATGATAAGAATGTGGACCGCGAAACAGATCGCACATATGAAGACGATGACATCACCTATATTGATTGCTCCGAATCCGCCTGCCGGAATGCAGAGAAGATAGAGACCGATCGCAGATGCGATGACACAGCACCACATTACCGGAGTAATTCTTTTCCTGAGGAACAGACCCAACAGCGGAACGATGACCACATAGAGTGCGGTGATAAATCCTGAATGGGAAACAGAGGTGTAATAGAGTCCGATCTGCTGGATATTCCCGGCAGTGCACAAGGCAAGCCCGCAGCAGATCCCCCCGATGGTGAGAGTTTTGCCCGGTCTCTCTTTTTTCCTGCCTCTCCCCATGATAAGGATCACAGGAATCAATGCGAAAGCACCGATCAGAGTTCTGATCCCGTTGAATGCGATCGGGCTTATCAGATCCATGCCCGACTTCTGCGCAACGAAAGCAGTCCCCCAGATCAGGGCTGTTGTCATCAGCATCAGGTTTCCTCTCAGTCTGTGTTTCATTGGATGTTTCCTCCATCTCCCTTTTATCACTTGAAGTATATCGTGAACGGAAATAAAATGAAAATGGTGTTTTTACCCGGGAGAATAATTATGGGAAAATTTACGATCAGAGAAATAAAACCGGAAGACAATGCAGGGCTGGAACGGGTGATCCGATCGTGCCTGATTGAGATCGGACAGAATCATGACGGAACTATCTGGACGGATCCGATGCTGGGAAAACTGTCTGAAGAATACTCCGGAGACGGGATCCGCTACTGGGTAGTAGAGAATGATTCCGGTGATATCGCAGGCGGCGTCGGTATAGGAAAAATAGATGGCAATGATGCTGTCTGTGAACTTCAGAAGCTCTATTGCCTGCCTGAACTCAGAGGAACGGGAGCTGCGCAGGCCTTGATAGATACCGCACTGAGATTTGCAGAACAGAAATATGCAAAATGCTATATTGAGACCTTTGATAATACGATAGCGGCTCAGAAGCTATATGAACGGAACGGATTTGCCAGAACAGATGTGAGATATGGTGCTACCGGGCACTATGCCTGCAACATACTTTATATAAAAGAATTGAGATAGTCAGCATTTACAGAAATATAACAGGAGATCACATATAATAGTTTTAATGCTTACATTTTTAGCCGGATGTGTTCCGTCCCTGATAGTTTTCTTCTGGCTCAGGAATTCTCTTAATAAACAGAATGATCTGAACAAGAAGAATTGCGACCGCATGCTGGCCTCTGGATCTCTGACAACTATCCTCGTGCTTGCCCTTAGTGAAGAGCTGTCAAAGTACTACATGTTCAGGCGTAAGCTAAAAAATATCGATCAGTAGCGGCTCAGCGCATAGTCCTGAATATACTTGTGCAGTTTCTTGGTATCGCTCCAGCGCGAGAACCCGTATCCGCTGCCGAGCACTACGGTCACATAAGTGGCGCCATTGAATGTGTAAACACCTGTAAAGCAGCATCTTGCGTTGCCCTCGGTACCGGTCTTGCCACCGAGGAAATTGCTGACATAGCCGAATATGGCATTGGTAGACAACAGGTACCATTTTATACCTTTATCAAGGCTTTTGATTACCTTATACTTAGTAGCCCAGCAGTCCCTGATCTCAGGGAAAGTGTATGCGTATGCTGTGAGCTTGGCCAGTTCCTTAGCTGTAGTAAAGTGCCCGTCGGCATCCAGACCATGAGGATTGCGGAAGTGGGTTTTTGTGAATCCCAATTCTTCCGCCTTGGCGTTCATCATGTTGACGAAAGCCTCTTCGCTGCCACCAACTCTTTCAGCAACAGCAGTAGCTGCATCATTGGCTGATGGCAGCAGCATAGCGTACAGAAGATCTCTTGTGCTGAAAACGTCTCCGACGGTCATACGGCCGCCTGCGTATGGGGTGGCAGCAGCATGAGCTGATACTTTAGTAGTTGAGTCAATGAGCCCGCTCTCCAGTAACAGGATTGCAGTCATCAGCTTAGTAGTGCTGGCCTGAGCGACCGGAGTGGCTGCATTCCTGGAATATATCATTGTACCCTGACCATCTCCGTCTATTCTGTATATGCAGGCAGTTCTGGCGGATAAGCTGATATCTTCGAGATTGCGCGTGATGACAGTGATCTTGTCGCTGGATGCTGCAGAAGCCTTCTTCGCAGCAGGAACATGGATACGCCAGGTTGAAGTGGTCTTCTGACGCTCTTCCTTAGGAATTACAAAAGTCACATGCGCAACCCCGTTTTCCTCTATAAGTGTCGCAGGACCGGCAGTCGGAACGGTGCCGGATTCAGCCGTGTTTTCAGTTACACTTGGCTCCGCGGTCTGTTCTGTGATTGCAGCCGAGTCAGCATCTGGCTTCTCATTTTGTTCTGCAACTGAATTCTCATCAGCATTTGAACTCTCGGCCTTTTCTTTGTCCGCATCCGAAACATCACCAGAATCTGCAGTTGCAGTCAGAATAGTAGTCCAGCAATCTTCCTCACTGTTATATCTTTGCAGCTGTACATCTCTGCCACGGGCAGGAGTGATGTCAGCTTCGATCTTAAAAAACTGTTTGTAACGCTTGTTGTAAGATGTCTTGTAACCTGTGATAGAAGTCGCAGCCGGTGTGGCTTTTGTCTTCGCCTTGCTTTCCTCTGAGTCCTTTTCGTTGCTTTCTTCTGAGGCAACGGATTTGTCTTCGTTATCTGCAAATGCATTTACGACTGACATCGGCATGATAAGTGACATGCAGAGTGTCATGGCCAGCAGAATGGCCGAGATCTTCGATA
>Ga0310695_10002704_pt1 | contig 36728 bp, 10 predicted proteins | sample RumenRJG_04DNA_FD_203882 | JGI IMG/M metagenome (GOLD analysis project Ga0310695, IMG submission 203882) | Bovine rumen microbial communities from Lethbridge, Alberta, Canada - RJG_04 (v2) (version 2) | ecosystem: Host-associated > Mammals > Digestive system > Stomach > Rumen | place: Canada... | reverse complement strand
CAAGTTTCCACATTATCCTCCTTGCAGATACGCACGCAGTATTCTTTCTCAGCAATTTGCTCTTTGTAGAATGACAATCTGTCGCCCTGATGAGCCTCTGCCACATAGGCAATCTCGAAACGCTTGATGGCATGCTCCCGATACCAGTCGATATCCCACAGGTCCAGCACATGCTCGATATACTTCACCGAGTTGATATGCCCGTTGATATCCACATCATTATAATAGGTATCGATGGCACGCACCAGTTCGGCATCATTGTCCATCTTCACACGCCCACCCTTATCTATCGGGCACTCCTTATCCTTCACAATCCATTTGTCGATGGCTCCGTTGTCGATGGCGTAGATATCCGTCGGCTGACGCGTCTCCGTATCGATCATCGCCCAGATAGAGCGTCCATAGCCGAACACCTTTCCATCCTCCCCCACCACACGGAAGTTACGACTGGTGAAATAGCGCATCGCACTCTCCACCCACGTCTCCACCTTAAACTTCGTGTACATCTTAGGCATCTCCTCCATCTCGATAGCGAGTCGCGAGAGCACCCACGAGCGGTTGATGGTCAACAGATACCGCATGCCGAAGCCACGATCCGTCGAGTGGAAATCCGCCGCATTCAGCATATTGTTCCCCAGATGTCCCATCATGAGCCGCTGCGAGAAATCGCAATGAAACGGTTCCGCCATAAATTCGTATATTCCTATTTTATCCATGTTATGTACGCTATTATTCTTTGCAAGAGTGCAAAGATAGGATAAATATGCGAATCCTCCAAATATTATCGAAGAAAAAATTATCTACGACAATCAGAGAAACGCCATCTCTTACAACAAAACAACTTGTTTTACCTTTGTTCTGGTTATCTCTTTGCCTGTAAGAAGGCACTTCTTCAACAACAAAACAAGTTGTTTTGTTGTTAGCGAAGTATCATGAGTTACCCCAATTCATAAGAGATTTGCATCCAGCCCCCCTCCAAAACAGATAAAAGGTGATAGATAAAAATTATCTATCACCTCTATAACCGAATGAGAATCAGCAGCTTACAAAGAAAGTGACACTTTTGCCAATTAATTCACTCTTTTTCCGATGTTGACATTGGTATTACCCGTCACCTCGGCATTATTACCGCCACCATAGACATTATCGCGGATATCGACACCGAGTACCTCCTTCTTTTCGTAATAGGTGACATCTGCCGAGGCTGTGCCTGATGCAGAGGTATAGACGAACGGACTGGCAGTTGTACCTGCTCCGCTGCGGGTGTAGCAGCCTTCTGGCAAAGCTTCACCTGCGGTCACCTCTTTCACGATATAGACCTCCGCTTGAGTAGCAATGTTGACCGTCGTGTTACCCATAACCTTGGCAGCATTACCACCACCAAAGACAGTATGGATAGCACCCATCTTTCCCTTGGCATGTGACGGGATGGGATAGTTGCCGGAAGTCTTTGCATCCTCACCGACAACCGACGTATTGTCGTTATACCATTTGCCATAGAACTCATTGACGTTCACAGTAGGATTGCCCACCATCGTAGCACCTTCACCATAGCCACCGCCAAATACTTTACCAATGCTAGTAAACGACATTACGTTGACTTGAGGATCTTCATAGAGCTTCGTGCCAGTCTCTTTCGGTGTGCCGTCAGCGTTGTAGCCATATACAGAATAGCCTGCCTGGTTACCACCACCATACAGCTCACCGATCTTAATAGGCTTACAGCCGACTTCCTCGACATTCACAGTGATGGAACCATTGATTGTTCCACTTAAATTATTACCACCAAACACACGGTCGAAGGTACCATTGGTGATATTCAACGTTACATTTCCCTGAATAGCAGCAGCCTCAGCACCGCCATAGGCTGCGCTCAAACCTGGGATACATGCCATCAGCAACTGAGCCTCGGCATCCATCGGTGCACTTTTACCACCGCCGTAGGCCTCATCCACGCAGAATTCACAACCGCTGTTCTCATCCAGCAAGGTGACAGCCGTCTTGCGCACATTACCCTTGGTATTTGATCCACCAAAGACACGGTGAACTGTACCGCCAAAGACATTGATGAAAGCTTGGCCTGAACCATAGGTGATAGCACTACCTTCTGCGGTTCGCTCTTCTTTCGTATCATAATTAGAGTCATCACTGGCAACCCATTTGTCCTCCCCGTCTTTCGTGTAAACCGTATAGTTCTTATAACCCACGTTGGCACCCGGGTTAGGTCTTCCGTCGGGAAGATTGTCAAGACCATTACCGCCTCCGAAGAGTTCCATAATTTCGTAAGTGCCATTCACCTCTACATTGGTAGCTGGCGTAGAAGCAGCATTACCGCCACCATACACCTGTTTGATACTCGTCAGTCCACAACCATCGATGATGACCTTGGTAGACTTTGTAGTATTCTTACCACCTTCAGGCTCATATGCAGCCAGATTGCCACCACCATAGACTGCTTCTACGTCATACGTCTCAGTGCCTCCTTTATCGTATTTGGTGCCAATATTGTCTTTGTCTGCATTCTGTGTAGCGTAGACGTGTACCGTGACATTGCCCTTGGGCGAACCGTTCATATCGTTGCAACCGAATACCTGATGCACGATAGCACCCTTTTTGCTATCATCCGATGCAACAATTTTATTCAGATGAACCTCCACATCACCTTGTGTGGTTCCTGCCGCACTAATACCGTCGATATTTTCCGTACTACCCTTACCACCTCCGAACACACTGCCGAAGTAGTAATACTTAGTAGCATCTTCCAAATCAACAACCTTCGTACCAACAGTACCACCATCGATATTCAACGTTGCGCTTTTGGCAACAATACCGATTTCACCACCGCCATAAACACTACTCTTCACAGTACCGCCTGTCATGTTCAGTTCTGTTTGCTTACACTGACCCAGTTTTTGCCATGATGTCAACACGGTTGTATTATCCAGCGCGTAGAGTCGTCCCATACCAGCAGTAAACACATTACCACCCTTGGTATATTGCAGATGGTTCTGATAGTCGAAGGTGGTGTTTGGCATCGCAGCCTTCTGAGTAGCATTTGGACTATAGAAGTATTCCTTGTCGTTACCAATGGTACCGCCAGTAATATTGATGGTGATATGTCCATGCTTGTCATTTCCATTGTCAGGAATCAGCTCGCCGTAATTGGCGTCCGTTGACGGCACAAGATAAGTACCCACAGAAGCCAGACGTCCACCGCCATAGACCGAACCCAGAATGTTGCCACCTGAGATGTTCAGCGTCACATTACCACCGACATTACCAGCCGTGAGGGTGTTGCCAGAGAAACCACGACCTGCACCGAAGACGTTACCATCCACGTATGAGGTACCCCAGGTACCGATGATAGGTCCATCGGTATAAGTAGTACTGCCTATAGTGAAATCGTCACCTTTCCTGATTGTGAGGTCAATATCGCCTGTGACATGGCCATCCTCCGATCCTCCGAAGACAGAACCGTAGATGATACCACCCGATATCTCCACCTCTACACTGCCCGTATTGGTATAGTCATAGAAGTGAGAGCGATCGTCGCCCTTACCAGCGCCAAAGAGGTAGCAGGTTACGGGGTGTGCGGCAATCTGTTCCAGAGTACGCGGCACACCAATCGTACCACCAGTCATCTTCACGATAGATTTACCCTTGACGTCAGTAACCTCGTTACCGCCATAGACGTTCGTCAAGATATGACCGCCGGAGATACGCACTTCAGAATTGCCTTCTACCCAACCGGCTGAACGTACCCATTCGTAGCCAGAAGCATTCTTGAAGGGCATATAACCAGAACCACCACCGAACACGCAGCCAATCCACGTCTTACCGTCAGAAGGATCCGAAGTGCTGGCAGGACCCAAATTATGACCATCAGCATAGGTTTTATTATCATCGTAATACGGGTCGTAAGGAAGGTATTGTTTCTTTCCTCCTATAACTTTTCCATATGGGTAGTGTGAACATTCGGCCAAAGCATTTGCATCGGTGATAGTCGTTGTCATAGGATTGACGAACTGAGCGTCACTATAGCGCTTAGGCTTAAGCACGCCACCTTCGGTTTCCGTCTGGTTGGCACCGATACCAATCTGACCGCCTTCTACCTTGACCAATGTATTGCCAAGCACACGTCCGAACTCACCACCACCGATGATGGATTCCATGATGAGAGCCGTACCACCAATAGTCACATCCGTACTTCCCACGTATGACGTAAAGTGCGTATCAGGATGCTCCGTAGGATCTTCCACGAGACCCTGACCTGCACCCCATACCCAGCCTTCCGGTACGGGACCGCCTTCTGCTTTCGGCCTGTTCATACCCTCTGTTGCCACAGATAAGGGACCAATCTGACCGCCGTTAACGACTACTGTACACTTACCGGTATTTTCTGCGCAGGAAACGGGCTTACCAATACATTCTCCCTCATGAGCCGTATGGCCATAGATATTGACATCCGCAGCTGCCGTACTTCTGGTGAATGTACCTACCGAACCGGCATAGCCACCACCAAAGATACCGTTAAAGATATAGCCGCCACTCACTGTGACATTGGTATTGCCCAGCACGTCGGCAGCATTACCACCACCAAAGACACTGCCAATGATATAGGCACTCTTTCCTTCCTCCGTAGCGATGTTCACATAGGTATCACCAGCGATATTGGCAGCATCACCACCACCAAATACATTTCTGATAATACCCAGTTTGTCGGGATTCGGCGCAGTCTTCGTAACATCAAGACCCAGTTCTGTCATCATAGCAGGAATAGCTGTATCTGCATACAGACCAGCTTCCATATTGACGTTCACCGTCGGGTTGGCATACATAATAGCACCTTCGCCAAAGCCTCCACCAAATACATTGCCAATATAGGTGCAGGAGATGATGTTCAATTCGGGGTCAGCATAGGGGAAGGTATGTGTCTCGTCTGTAGTAGGATTTTGCACCGCAGTGTGTTCATCTGTTGCCGATGTTCTCGGCTTCAGAATCTTCTTTTCTGTTACTGGATGAACCTCGTCACTCTCATAATAGCCATAGACGGAATAAGCAGCCTCGTTACCACCCAGGTAAAGCTCGTCGATTCTGATGGGCTGGCAACCCGTTTCCTCTACATTCACCGTGATTTTACCCTTCACGGCACCACCCAGGTTGTTACCACCGAACACCTTGCCGAAGTGACCGTTGGTAATGTTCAGCGTGATATTACCATTCACATTCGCCTCATCGGCACCCGCAAACAACTCTGGTACCTTGCTCGATGGCTGACAGCTCAGCGTCATATTCACATCACCATCGATATCGGCATACTTACCGGCACCAACAATTTTCTCCAGTTTCAATTCACAGCAATCAGGTTCTACATTAGGATCTTTAGGATCGGTTATTTGGTTAATAGAGCCTTTGATGATACCCTTTGTGTTACTACCGCCGTAAGCCTCGTGAATCAATCCGCCCTCCATCAGAGTGTTGGCATTACCCGTGCCATAAGTTGTTGAGCCATGGTCAGGCGTACCGACGTCAGCACCCGGATTTGGAACACCTGGTGCAATGTCGTCCTTACCATTACCACCACCAAACAGGTAGCCTATCTCATAAGCTCCCTTAATAACCACGTTGGTCTCAGGAACGGCAGCAGCATTACCACCACCATAGACGGTATTGATACTTGTGAGCGCACAGCCCTCAATAATGACCTGCGTCTTAGAACCTGAAGTGCCATTATATGGTGTTTCAGGATTATACGTAGCCAGATTACCTCCGCCATAGACAGCATTGACATCATAGCGGCCTTTCACTTTGGCAGTGGTAACCTCTCCCGAATTAGCTATCTGTGTAGCCGCAGCGTTCTGTGTGGCATAGACATGCACTGTCACATCGCCCTGAGGCGTTGAGTTGACATTGTTACAACCGAAGATATCACCTTTGACTGCACAACCTTTATCTGTAGCCATCTTATTCTTGTTGAGTTCTACAAGAACATTCTTTGATTCGCCATACAAAACATCGGTTGTTGTACCCATACAGCCTCCGTAAACGTTCTGCTCTATAGTACCGCCCGTCAGGCTGACAGTGAGACATCCGTGATCGTCGCCGTCCTGCATCTTACCGTAACGGGGATCAGTTGCCATCGCAAAGTAAGTACCTACCGAAGCGATACGTCCACCGCCATAGACAGAACCCTTCATCGTGCCACCAGTAACGGTCAGGCTTGCATTACCGCCAACCACACCTGCGGTCAGCGCTCCTACGTGCCCCTGTCCGGCACCGAAGACATCACCGTCGTTGCCAGAAAGACCATCACAGCCAATAACAGTAGTCTTACCCTCTGGCTGACTGATCGTCGTTTCTGCATTACCCAGCACGTGACCATCCTCACCTCCTCCAAAGACAGAGCCATAGATGGTACCATTGGAGATGTTGACCGTTGCAGAAGCGACGTTGGTGCTTGTGTTGAAGAAGATACGCTTGTCACCCATGCCGGCACCATAGACGTTGCCGTAGTTAGGATTAGCGGTGATATCCTCCTTGGTGCGAGGCACACCGACAGTACCTCCTGTCATGGTGACGGTAACTGCTCCATCGATATCCGCCATCTCGCAACCACCATAGAGGTTGTTCAGGATATGTCCTCCAGAGACGGTGACTGTGGCTGTACCTCCGATATGGCCTGCAGATTTCAGCCACAAGCCTGGAGCGTATGGATAGTAACCAGAACCTCCGGCAAAAACATTGCCGTAGAATGTGCGGCCATCAGTAGCTACAGGACGTCCGCCTTCCGATGATGCTTTCCTGTCTTCCGCAGGTATCTTGGGGAAGGCTGAGTAGTCGTACGTACCAGTCGGGCTGGCATACTGGTCGTAAGGAGCGCCGTTGGCATCGTTTGTCCAGTGAGCGGTGCCAGGCAATGAAGCTGAGTTAAAGTCATCATCGGTATAAGCCGCATCATGCCCTACGCCACAACCTATCTGTCCACCAGAGATGGTGACATTGGTATTGTTCAACACGTGTCCGCTCTCACTGCCGCCATAGACAGAGCCGCAGACTAATGCCTTACCACTGATTGTGAGTTGTGTATTATTGAAGAAAGCACAGCTCTCGATGTTAGGATAGACGTTAGGGTCTTTAGAATAACCTCTGCCGGCACCAAAGATATGACCGAAATCGTCTGGACCGTCATTACCATGTCCCGTCATCGTGGCATTGGTCATACCAAATAGACCGCCCGTGATGTTGATGGTACATGTACCTGTATTTGCAGCACAAGAAATAGGCATGCCAACAGGCACATCAGTGTGTTCTGCATGATATGCATCATCAGCAAAGGTAAATGTACCCACAGAACCCATAGCGCCACCGCCATAAACGTTGTGCACGATATGACCACCGTCGATATCAACCTGGGTATTGCCCAATACGATACCAGCGTTAAAGCCGTAGTAGGTCTTTTTGTTGTCTCCTTCTCCACGGTCAAATGTGTCCGTACCGCAACCGCCACCATACACGTTACCACGATAAGGATAGCGTGCGCCACCATCAACACTGCTATCCGTGATGCCGATGATACCACTATGGATAGTCACCTGAGCATCTTGATAGTTGTGTCCATTTTCACCACCGCCATAGACAGAGCCCTTAATCCAAGGATTCGTCAGGTCAGGTGTTCCGCTTTGAGTTCCAATTACTACATTTGTATTACCGACCCAAGCTATCTTATCGATATTCGCATCTGCTGCTGGGTCGCCTTCCAAACCTCGAGAAGAGCCAAACACCATACCGTTCTCCTTACCGTCCGAGCCGAACGTACCACCTGTGATGGTGATGTTAGCAGTACCAGTATTCGCTGTAAGACCATTAGGTAATCCCGTTGTGCCATCATAAGTGAATGTACCCACAGAACCGAACGCTCCACCGCCATAGACGTTATGGATAATCTTCGTGGCGTCAGCAGTACCAGAGATGGTGATATTTGTATTACCCTTCACCAGTCCTGCATTGACATCATCAGCCTTACCTTTACCACCGCCAAAAACGTTGCCCCATGTAGCACCACCATAGCCTGGAGTACCAATCGTACCACCAGTGACTTTAACTTCTGTATTGCCATCAACACCTGATTCCTCTCCACCACCATAGGCACTGTGCTTAACGGTAGTTGTACCCTCTATTTTCAAAGTTACCTTACCTTTAACGGTACCGAGGTTTTCAAGAGATTCTTCGGTATAGAAGTATTTCTTTCCTCCATATTCAAAGGTAGGGTTACTAGTACCGACACCATTAGGAATGACCACACCCGAAGGAATGACCACATTGGTAGTTTTATTCTTGTAACACCATGTATATGTCTCGTGGGTGCTTTTAGGATCCGGATCAGGGGTAGGAGTAATAATACCCGTATAGACATTAAGATTTGGTTCAGTCTTATCTTTATTATAGATGGTTACTTCTGGTACACTGGCTGAGTAGCCTGCACCAAAGGCTGAACCCATGACTTCTGTGTCGGTAAGCGTTGATTCGACATCGCCTATTACACCACCCAGGTTACCACCACCATAAAAGCTGGTAAGCACTTTGCAGTCAGTAAGATTATTGGTAATAGGACCAGTATTGGTGGCAGAGAACTGTGCTGCAAAGAAATAGGTTCTGAAAATTCCTTTATTGGCGTCTGTACCTGCCGAGGAATTTACAATCTCCATTTCATAATCAGCCATATAGTTCTTGTCCCCACTACGATAAGTGTTAGGAGAATAACTGTTCAAATTTCCTTTACTTCCACTATTCCAATCATAGGGATTTTGGGCATTAGTTTCAGTAACATCCGTTTTAGCATACTGTACATAGCTGGTTCCTCCATTACCGCCACCATAATAAACGCCAAAAGTAGTACCGGTTGCATTAGTGGTAACGGTCTTATTCTTAGTGGGATCAGTATCATTCAAGTTCATATTACCAAATTTCGGACCGCCACAATATTTGGTTATTTTGCTATTGTCAACAGTGACGTTGATGTTGCCTTTGACGGTTTTAAAATTATCGCCAGTGCTTTGGTCCATAGTGCTACCACCATAGAACTCTTCGATGACGGAATGATTAATCTTGAAGAACACATTACCGTTGATACCTTCCTTACCTGCAGCGGCAACCTGCTTAAAGTTTCCTCCGTCTATATAACAATGGGGATTGTCAACATTCGGCGTAACATTATTGTTAAAGTTTCCTGTCAGATAAAGGTTATTGATTCTTCCTCCAAGGACATTAACGGCACAATGGCGAGTCGAATAATTAGCATCGCCGTTGACATGGGCTCCTGGTGTAAATGAAGGCATATATACATTGCCACCGATAATCATGTAATTGATATCGTCATTTACAGCATGTCCAACACCTGTTCCTTTAGTGAATTGGTCATAAATGCCACCATTTAAGATAAGAGGAGCCTCTAAAGAACGATTCTGGTTCCCAAACTCGAACTGTCCGAAATGTATTAAAGATGTTTCAGTTACCTCGAAATGGCCTAATGGACGATAGCAACCCAATGAATAGTATTGCGTGGAGCCGTCCTCTTTCATTGCCATACCCATTTCAATAACAGGCAGGAAATCAAAACGTATCGGACAGATATTATATCGACTTGTTTGGTTACCTAATTGCCAAATAAGACTGTAGTCTGGTTCGTCGTCCAAATCAAAATCAGCACTTAAAATAGTGCATCCTTTGGCCGCACCTCCTAGACTAGCGTTACCTGTACGATACTGGTGATTACCCACTAAGACAATGGCCTTATTGTACACGTCGTTGTTAGTAGGTAATTGGCTTGAGACGGTTCCTGTTTGGATGGTCTTTCCATTTCCAAGAGTTGTAGGGCGATGACCCGCAGGGGCAAAGTCAGTGCCTGCATTAGTTCCCGACATGTACACACGGTCATAACTATTGTCTGCACTATTATCAAGGTAAACAGCATCCGCCCACTTTGCTGTAATCGTTATTTCATAAACTCCGTATGGCACATAGTAGTAGCCACCCTGTGCAAAGACACGCTCCTTATCCTTATCTGTACAATTACGGTCTGCGAAGTTGAAACCACTTTCCCATGCTTTTACTTCCTCAGTATCTTCTTTAATAAAATTACCAGATGTGCCACCTCCTACGTCAGTGATTTCCCAACCAACAACTACTTTATCCTTATAATTTCCACCATAGCGACTATTCCACTGAGTCGCCTTCTCTTGATCAGTAGCCGTAGGATCTATCTGTACTGCAGGATTACCGAAAATACTATTATAATAAGGTAATTGTATCTTGCCATAGCTAAAATCGTTGTTATCTATATCCATTGCTGTGATGATAATCTCCTTATCGGTGCTATTATCATTAGCATTTTTCTTAATCTTGACAGTTATTTTTCCCAATGACCGCCCATCTGTTTCAGGAGCAGCTTTAGGATTGACCATTTTTGTATTAGTAGATGATGCACGACTAACCCACTCCTTGGTCTCAGGGTCAATGCGCTGAGGATCGGTTTCATCAGGTCTGGGAGAATGATTAACGGCAGAAGGGTAGAAACCAGGAGCCTTCAAAATAGGATAAGGTGCTATGCTGGGGTCAAGTACCCATTTTGCTATCAGTGAGGCATCTTTTGGCACAGCCTGAACTTCAGCTTTGGACATTTCGCTCGGAGCAGAAGGAGCACCTATCCACCAACCACAAAGTTCACGATTACTGTTCAGAAGGTAGCGATAGTATTCATATTTAGTGAGATATTCCTCTTGGGCTGGCCATGAACAGTTGTAGTGACTATTATCTGCCAAACCTAAGTTTGCCTCTGCACGATAGAAGTCGTAGTTATTGATACCAGTAGCGGTGTTATTCAGAATTTTCTCACCGCCATATACGGGATATTTGGTGGAACCACCTGTAATATTACCATAGAACATACAGTTTACTATAGCTGTCTTAAGTTCTGTATATTTACCGCCAGTTTCTTTTGCGGTTGACGCAAAATTATTATATCCAACGATACCGGCTACTGTTGTGCCACCTGTGATGTTAGCATAGCTGAAGCAGTTGATGACACGAGAGTCGTCATTTAACAAGCCGACTAAGCCACCACAATAGCCACCAGAGCTTGATACGTATGAACTTTCATTTTCATACTTGTTGTTACTTGGCAGGATACCGCAGTTGTAGATACGGGTATATCCACTTGCCACTCCTGCAATAGCACCCACATTTCCAGTACTACTGATGTGGACGTTATTTAGCATGACGTTCTTTACCACACCACCATTGACAGTGTTAAAAAGTGGGTGCGAAAGACCACTAATTGTGTAGTAGTTCCCGTCAAAGATTCCAGAGAAAGGTATTGTGATGGAAGAACCTGCATCAACATTTGTTTGAAGGATATAATGATATTTCGCCCCCTCTGTGGTACTGGCCATATCCACAAATTTTTCAAAATCTATTTGACTATTTATGAGATATTTCCCACCAACAGGTACCAATTCATTATATAGAGTTTTTGTGGCTACTTCAGAATTATTATACCCTTCAGCAACGGCAATAGCTTTGATAACATCACCTGCCACAACTTGTATGGGATCAGTATATTTTGCGCTGGAAGATGTGGGGTCTCCTCCATTCTTGGTGTAATAAATTGTAACTCCACTTGATGGAGATGGGCAACTGATAGAAATATAGTCTTCGTTCTTAGTGAAAACGGGAGTAGCACAACTGAGCGTTACAGCATTTGAATTAATGGCAGAATTTATCATTCCGTCTTTAACTGCTATCGCCTTAATAGTTACACCAGAAATATTCTCTGACAATGGAGCAGTATATTCTGTGGATGAGGTATCTGGATTAGAGCCGTCAATAGTGTAGTAAATAGTCGCGCCCTCTGTTTCAGACGTGATGGAAACGGCATGGTTGCCATTGTCCTGAATAGTGGGAGTCGCAACTTTATAAATCGTTTTAGTTGTCACCTCGGAATCAGTAAAGCCAGTTCTTGTGACAATGGCCTTAATGGTAGTCTCCGAACTCAGGTTAAATGGTTCACTATACAATTCTCCATTAGTTGATGAAGGCTCTGTTTCATCTGTGGTATAATAAATTGAAGAACGAGTTGTTGTTGTTGATATAGTCGCTTTACCTGTAGCATTTGAAAACGTAATAGTAGGAGCTGTGCAGTCAGTTGAGTACTCTACGGATTCAAAACTCCAGTGTGTTTGATTACCATTCCTATCTGCCTTTGTTTTAAGAGGTTGACCTTTTCCTTTGTCACAACTAACACTATTGATATTAGTGTTGTTTAACAATTTAGGAATAATGTTAAAAATGATGCCTTTGGGATCAGTGACAGTTTCATTAGCATTGGTACCACGTACAACTATAAATTGGAAACGGGCTTCATCATTACCGGTTTCGCTGCCTGTATGAGTGACCAACTCAATGGCATTATCTTGCCCTACGTCATTACTGCTATAACGGAGATATTGACCAGTATTGGCATGTCTGATATAGTAATAAGTCATTAAAGCATCAGATGCAGCTTCTTCAAAATACCATATCATGTCGTCATCATTTACGTTTGATGTCTCAACGTAATTTGCACCTGGTTTTATGAAATAACTGGCATCATTCTGACTTTTAATCTTATAGAAATATCTATTGTTGGTATCAGATACTGTGAAACAATCAGAACGAAGAGTCCAGTTATAATCAGCGAGGGCAATAAGATTCCAGCAAGAGCCTGCATCATCAAAACCGCTACCAACCTGAACATTACCCGTTCCCGCATTTCCACCTTGCTTATTCAAACTTGAACTGTTAGTAGTTCCTTTTGGTATAATGTTATAAGCATCCCAACTTTTGGTATTTTTCTTAGCTATATAAAATTTATAATTGTCTTCTGAGCCGGAAGTAATCGAGTTCTCTAATGTTATCCAAATTCTTTGATTAGCACCAGTACCCTCATAATTAGGTGATCTGAAATACATATACTTCCCATCTTTATTACAAATATAGTAATATTGTACTTCATCAGAACCTTCGGTTCCTGTTCCTGCATCCAGGAAAAACCATTTCATATTGTCTGTCAAAGTGTTCAATGTAGTGACGTTTGTATTATTAGGTCGCATATAGAACGCCGTATTGAGATAACTTTGAATCAGATAGAATTTCTTCTCGCTATCATCGATAGTACCATTCTCGTTTGTATCTATTGTTATTTTAACAGGGCTTTGTCCCCAGGCGGTATTAATTCCTAACACAAACATTAGGAGCAGGGATAGGGCGAGCCTAAGGGCCGTTTTGTTCCTGGGCTGGGAACATTTGTTTCCCAGTGTGGGAATATTTTTTCCCCAGGCAGGGAACAATTTGTGCATGTCTTTCTGTTGTATCGTTCTATAATTGTTCATATCGGTATTTTAATTTACTTAACTGCAAGTTTCTTCTGATAGCGTCCCTCGGCGGCACGGACGATATAGACACCGCTGACGGGGATATAGGTACTGATGGTCTCACCAGGCAGGATGGTGAAGCTGGCCACCGTGATACCACTGATGTTGTAAATGCGTACATCTGCCTCGACACGGAGATTTGAGGTGACAATAATCTCATGCCTGCGCGTGGTGAAGATCATGTTCTCAGTAGCAATCTCCTCCTCCGAGGGATCATCCTCATCTATAACAAACGATGAGTCATCACCATCGAAGATGATGTGCTTGACGGCTTTTTGACCAGCACCTCGTGCGCCGCTAGTATTTGCTTTAACAAAGTACGGACGGAAGGGCACAGTTGCCAATCCACCTTCAGGCGTCACATCGAATCTACTGCCCTCGACATTCATCAGGTAGCCATCCACCTTCTTGCTCATGTAGTTTGGCAGGAAGCTATAGCCGTCCTCAGTGACGGCACTCAGCTCATCATCGCTGACGCCAATGGTGATTCTTGGCTCAGAGACGAAGCTGATGGTCTGCTTGTCGAGCTGGGCCGGGACTGTCGCTGCCGTATTCTCAGCAATCCACTCACCACTGAGGTCGAACTCATAGTAGGTCTTGCCAGGGAAGCCGATGATATAGGGCTTAGCAGTTGCCAGCAAGGGATATCGCTCATAGTTGCGACTTGAGTTATAATAGGTCTGATAAGTATCCGCATTAGCATCCTTCTGGGTGTTATACTTATAGTAGTAATCCCACAGGAAGGTATTGTCCACCTGCTTGTCACCATCTGCAAAATCAGGATAGTTGAAGGCAGCAGTGAAGATACCATCTGTTATGGTCGTTCCTGCTTTCTGACCAAGATACTCACGCAGCCAGTATTCATGTCCTATCTTAGTACCATTCTCATCCACATTGCGGCTACCGCTATAGAAGTGAGTTATCTCACCCTTATCCTGAGTTGAAACAAGTTCTGCGGTGAATGGCAGACTGACAGCCTCCCACCCCTTGGTGAGTTCAACGTAAGAGTCCGGATGACGCTGATACCACATGCGCTTACCACTAGCAAACGTGTAACTGATAGGACAGTTGAAATCCTGCTTGTCAACCAACAGATGATCCTTCGTAGCCGTGTAAGCAGAACCATTCAGAACGATCTGATGACCCTTGACACCATTGGTTGAGGCGATAGCTACCGTGCGATATGTAGCATCTGTTTCACTGTAAGCTACATCAGGCAGATAACCACTCACTACAGCATCAGTAGCTGCAGAAGCCGGACTGACGGTGCCTGTATATACCAACAAGTTCTGTGTCAGGTCAACATTTCGGAAACCGATGAGGCCATCGTCATCAAGCAGGGGAGCATAGAAGACTTTATTGTTGAGTCCCTTCTTGTAACCACCACTGACATCGCCATTGCCACCGGTGAAATCAATGGCTGTCATATTCTTGTAAGCGACGACACTGGCATCACCGTTCTTGGTCTGTGCGAAGAACGCATTCGGATTGAAGTGAGCCATGTTCATATCCTTACTCTGGAAATAGGCAGGAGCACGATATACGCGGTTGCTGGTAGCGTCTGTCTGCAGACGATTGCCAGACTGATTGATATGCGACGGAACATCTTGGTGTGCCCGAGAAGCCTCATAGCCATAGGTCAGGGTCTGTCCGAAGTAGAGGTAGTCGTCTGGCCAGATGGGATAGAAATAGGTGTCACCTTGATCCGTTGTATAAGTACGCACATCCTCCGTTTCAGGTATCACGCCGTTAGCATAGCGGTAGTCTCCGTCGGCATAGCGGTCTTCAACATAGCGATAAGGTGAGAAGTCTGCGTCATACTTACCCTTCTGATGTTCCTCTGTACCATCGAAACGCGTCAGAGTGCCTTCGACATCCTTATAGTAAGCATACTCAAAGACACCTTCACCAGACGCTGGAACAACATGGTCATTATAGCGTTTTGCCAAATAGAACTCATTGAGGTCGTAGGTCACGGTACCATTATAGAAAGCATTCTCACTCATCGGAGTTGCAATGCCATGTTCGTTGTTCGTTGTGTTGTAAGTCTTTGTTGACGGATAGTAACAGTTACGGATTTGTGTACCATCACTTGCCTTAGGATCGCCGAAGACTGCCTTAACACTACCATCAGGCGTACCTGTGGTGTGGATCCAGCAGTTCTCTACAAAGCCATCGCCTGTGTCGGCAATACCAGCAGAGGTGAATGAACCAGTGACGCCGAGGTTATAGACATTACCACAGAGATAACCGAAGAGAGACTTGTCCAATCCGTCGATGTGGTAGCCATCACCGTGGAAGTTACCTGCGAAGCAGTGACCTTCCTCACCGATAGATGTCCATGTGCCTGTATGGTTGACATTAGTACGCAGGATGAACTCAAGGTTCTTACAATCTCTTACATGCTCGTTGAGCGTGCTTGTACTGAGGTCGTAGAACTGCTTGAGCTGGGTAGCACCATTGGTAGCATCATTGATATAAATCTTTGAGTTACGTTTCACAGCAGCGTTATCCACATAATAGTGATGCTCTGTATCATCCAGCACCTTCGTCAGATCGTGGTAGTTTGCCACGCTCAGCGGCACGTGGTTCGAATAGGTCTTGCCCAGATAGGTCTTGGCATAGTATGCGACAAAGTAGCCGTTCTGATACCAGTAAAGAGGATCGAAGTTTGGCGAGTACTCTATACCATTGATATGGCTCTCTGCGTCTTTTTCGTCCTGGAAGATTTCCCATCCACCACCGGTGATTTCGTATGCACCGGGCGTAACGACAGGTTCGCGCAGAGCTACATTGTCACCCGGCAGGATGAGCTGTGGCACCTTGATATCCTCCACTAACGGTATGCCGCTCTTGAAGGTAAGGTGAATGTTCACCACATGGCGCTCACTCTGAGGTGTGATATTACCTAAAGCATCAGCCTCCTCGTAGTCATACTGATAAATGACAGTGATGATCTTCTCCTTCGACAGGTCGAAGATATCAGAGTTGCGCGATACATAAAGTGTCGATACCTCGGTGGGTGCTATACCATGGATGGTGAAGTTTGTCTGTTTGTTGACAAGACTGTTATAGGTATCATCATTGATAACAACGCCTATAGGCACCTCGCCGGAAGTATATGACTTACCGCCAGTAGTGACTTCAGAGGCAGGTGTCACAGCAGTAGTACCAGTATATGGCTCACGGCAATAATAGTAAGTACCCTCTGTTTTAAATTGGAGCGCTGTGACATAGCCTTTATCCGTATCACCAAGACTACTATATACCGAAGAAGAGATGGTAGAACCTACGGCGTATGGTGCGTTGCCAATCTGGAATGAAGTGTTCACCACGTAGTATGTGGCATCTTTGTCATTTACTACGATACCCGAATAGTGACGTTTCTCGTTGGGCAGTGCCTCATACTCCTGGCGTGTGTACTCTTTCCCTGGAACTAATTCAGTATCGCTGCCATTATATGTAGCCGTATAATCGACAGGCCTGTCTATAGAGTAACCAGCCTTGTTTTGCTCAGCTCCTTCCTTCGTAGTAGCTCCATCGTACTGATACTTCTTTCCTACTGTACCACCATATTCGGAATCAATGAGCAAGTCAAAGGCATCATAGTTGAAGGTGAACTGCTGACGGTCTGTCTCCGACATAGAGCTCCATGCCTCCAAACCACGATAGTTAGTGTTACCTTGGTAATAGTTGCCGCCATAGAGACCTGCAGAGGTACAATAGTATGCAGGCACGATGTCAGATTTGATATCCTCACGAACCGCCAGCAACTGTGTCAGCGTTCTCTTTTGATCAGCAGACAGGCCAGACAGTTGCTCAGGGGTCAAGTCACTAATCTTCGTGACATTTTCTGCTGCAGGAAGAATATCTTTAATGTCTTTAGTAACACCACTGATATAGTCGTTCTTCTCAGCTAACGACATCTTGCTGCCCTGATAGATATAATCCGTTGCATCCAACTGAATGGTTCTGGTACAGATAAAGGCAGGAGAAGAGTTACCATCGGTAAGTCCATAGTTTGTCCTTTCTGTAGCAGATATAACAGCACCAGGATTAAGGTGACGAGAGGACGTACCAACAGTGACATTCACTTCGTTGGTAATGACATAAGCTGATTCAAAAGATGCCTGACCTTCTGGTATTGCTATATCCTTGTTCGTCATTGTCGTCTTGGCTTCCTGATAAGTAGTATGCACAGTCTCAGAGATGACATCGCTCTCCTTGTATTCACGCTGTCCAAGCAGACCACCATCACCAGTGAGCCTGTACGTAGGACCATTGTTATAGCCGTCAGCAGCAGTCTGCTGCCTGTCTTCAATAGGATTCGCACTGTCATATTTGGTGTACCACAAATCCCACGGTGTGGGGTTATTCACTTTATAGGTCAGCATATAGCCAGTGTCGTGGCTCAGATTATTGCTGGAGCGGAAGAAGTAGTCGAAGCCCTTATCCGCATTCGTTATGTATTCACCGTCATCGTTCTTGAAGGAAACAGTGGCACCACCATCCTTCAGTGTTGTGTATTCAGCAGGCAGCAGCACCGTACCCTCTGGGTATTCGGTGTCCCCCACTTTACAGTCGCCAATGGTGACATAAGTAGCTGGCACGAAGAGGTTCTTCTCTGACTGACTGAGCAAGTACCAATCCCAGTAGCTGATAGGATCGTTCTTATAGTAAGTCACATCGTTGATGACAAGTTTCTGACCGTCAGCCAACGCTTTACCTGACGAAGCATAATAAGCATAGTAGTTAGGCTGCACATTAAGCAGTTTCATCGTACCATGCGATGCTGCCGTAATCGTCAACGGAATTTCCACCGTCTCGCTGTAGGCGTTGGGCGCTCCGGTGTAGGCGGAGATATATTGGTCATAAACATATACCGAACCCTGGATGTACCAGTAATGGGCAGGCACGGCACCACCAGGAGTCACCGTTCCTTTATATTTTCCGCTGACGTTGTAGCAGTCGTCGATAATCACCTGTGTGCTGTGCACGAAGTTACCGCTGGACTGCCATTCGTCCTTGGTTGCATCTTCAGTGGTATAAATAAAATCCTTCTGGGTAACAGCACCAGTGTTCAGGTCGGTGATGGTGGTGTGCGTCTTACTTGATGGACTACGTTTGCCATGTTCGTTCTTGGCATAGACGAAACCGCCACCGATACCCGTCTGCACATTAATCAGGTCGAGCTCTACGACGCCCGTGATGTAGCCCCATTTCTTTTCATAAAGGTCGGTGCCGGTGCTTTCCTCTGTGGTCAACTCCAGATAAACACCAGAGGCAAGTGCCACCTTATTATGACTATTACCATTATTGCGAGTGCGATCGGCCTTATGTTCTTTTTTCCAGTCTTCGTAAGTGGCAACGCCGTATGCCTTTCCATTAGCATCCGACTTGTACTTTGCTGCGTCAGTGTTGTCAGTGACACGCACTGTTTCATTGAAATCGACATCACTGGTCAGTGCACCAAAGTAGTTCACGATGTTGTAGATACCGAAGTAATTTCCATGTAAGGCACGATCTGTACCAGTATCACCACCGATAACAGATTCTTTCTTGTTCAACGACACCTCACGGACACGGTTGATGGTATAGTTAGTATAGTCAGCAATCTCAGGAACGCGGTCCTGGGCACCCTGCATCACCATACGACTACCGAACACACCACAGAAGTCAGCACGCTGGATGGTATTCATCGGACGACCGGCATAGACAGGCAGTACACCATTCTCTAACCAATACACACTTGATATCTTTCCGTCAGCATCAAGAACATCTTGAGTGTTTGTTCTGTGCTCAAACAAGGATATGATTTCCAATGCCGACAATGTAGATGCCTTAGAATTGGGATTACCTGGGTCTTTGGGATGATATGTCGTTCCATCATCGTCAGTACATTCTTTCACACAGGTGTACTTTAACTCGTAATAAGCAGCTTCACGAGCCGGCAAAGCATTATAGTCATCAATAGTGATTTCCTTACTAATGCTATAATAGTCGGTACCATAGTTGGTGATATTCAATCCACGGTAGCCATCTACGAAAGTCAGGTTACCATCACCGTACAGACCACCCACATGGTTGGTACCCAAGGTGATAAGGTCACGGTGGTAGACATCATGGATAGAGGCAGTAGCATTACCAAAAATAGAGGTGGCATTAGCAAACACCTTATCGGAACCTGACGAGGTATTACCACCTGCAAAGACAGCATTATGAATGGTAATACCTTTGGCATCCAGATTACTCCATTCTTCTGATGTTTTATTGCCTAAGGTATTAAGATATCCGATAGGAATATAATCACCTACTTTATAATCTTTGTCATCGTAATTAATAGGATCGCTTAAGACACGGGCATGCGGTTCTACCAGCACCTTGCAGTCCTCAGTGAGAATCTTCTCGCCACCGTCTTTTTTCCATGTTCCGTTTTCATATTTATAATAGTAGCCTTCGTCGCCATCGTCATAACGTGTACCCGACTTCTTACCGACGCATAAAGTACCATCGGGAAGTTCATAAGCACTATATACATAACCGATATCACCGCCTCCGAAAACATTACCATAACCGTTGGCTAGTTCGGCATTAGTACCAACCTCACCGCCGTGAATACCAACTTCAGTCTGTCCAAAGACGTAACCATCTGAGTATAGCTTACCACCCTCACCAAGGTTGTTATAGCCACGACCACCACCGAAGACGTTACGGTGTACGTAACCATCATAAAGTTTTACACTGGTATGTCCTGCCTTATAGATACCTTGCAGGGTTCTTACAGAGTTCTTTTCACCAGAGACCTGAATAACGCCACGTCCGACAGCAGCAATCTCACCACCTCCAAAAAGTGAGTTGCGCACATGACCACCATACATCGTGACATTCGTTCTGTCAACGCTACTGTTATCTACGTAACCACCGCCAAAGATGTTACCACTATCCTTCAGACGATAGGAACCATCACCCGACCAAGTTTCGTCGTGCAACTTTTCCTGATAATAGCCACCGCCATCAGGAATACCGATAAGCTCTGTTCCTGCATCAGCACTCGCTTGGTTAGCGAAATAGCGATAACCGATGTAACCCTTGTTCAGCGTGATGTTTGCTGTTCCGAATACAGCGCCACCCTCACCGCCACCATAGGCATTACGTTCAATGGCGGGAATACCATTGGTAAACGAAGTGCCATTGATGTCGCCAATGACAACGTGGGTCTCACCAGGAATATCGTTTGTGGTTGGATCGCTGATATCACCCGTATGGTATCCCACAGAGCCTGCCCATCCGCCACCATAGACGTTACGACAGGTACCACCCTTGATATAGGCATTGGCAGAGGCAGTGAAGTCGGCACCAAAGAGGTTATAGACTGTTCCCATAGTACCGGCAGCATAGAGGTCCTTATTGACCTTTCCACCAAGTAGGGCAATGTAGGTGGTGCCATAGACGTCACCACTACTGATAAATGTATCGTCTGCCTTACCAAGTCCTCCACCATAAGCATAGTTGCCTACATAAGCTTCTTCGTTGATGATGACATTGGTGTTATATCTCTTAAATCTGAGTGTGCCCGGGGTGTCTTTGCGGTCGTCTATCTCTGCTGCTCTGGCAATGGGATTTTGCAGATTGGTAGATGTGTTGGCGGCATAAGCGAATGTTCCAGGGAAGCTTGCCATGTCTGGGTCATAGCCACCACCGAGCGTCCAGGCTGCCTGCCATTTGGCATCGGTCATATCATTATCCTGTTCGTCTTTCTCTGGTTTAAATGCTGTGACGTATTTCTGTACACTCTCAGCACTCATCACACCGCCAGCCTCGCCGCCGCCATAGACTTCCCAAACCTTTGCGCCGTTGTTCAAGTTGACCTCAGTATATTCGCTCCAAGTGTTGGAACCGCATCCGGCACCATAGACCGTAGCTGTTGTCATGCCATAGTCAGGATGCGACTGTCTGACAGGGACATCAATATTGATTTTGCCATAGAGGGTGCGACGCTTCAGGTTATTGCCGCCATAAATGGCACCCTTCATCAAAGTATTATTCGGATTATAAATCAGATAGGCATCAGCACTATGGTAGTTGACGGTGCCCTCATACACATCACAAGGCAGATAGATGTCACTACCGTATGCACCAGCAAAGATACTACCGATTCTAATGGTGGAATGGACTGGTACGTTAACTATCGTGCGACGAGTAACACCCTCATTCAGACTACCGCCATAGGCTGCACCAATTTGTCCGCGAGCCAAGTCAATGACAGCAGCCGCCGTCACGCCATCAGCATTTCCGTCAGCTGTCGCTTTAGCTACTCCCATACCCACGCCACAGTTCTGACCAGCTCCGAACACTTCCAAATCTGCAAATTTGGTACCAGTGTCAGCAAGGTCCATCAACACATAACTGCGGTTTTGCATCAAGTTCTTATCCGTCAGGTTATAACCTGCAGAACCCTGTCCTGCTCCGAAAATCTTGTTAACCTCGTTGCTGTTATGCTGATTAGGCTTAAAGTTAACGAAAGCATTATTCATACGGGGCGAAGTATAACCATCATACTTCGTTGTATAGTCATAGTCACCATAACAACCACCGAAGATATAGTCCACATGGCCCTGCACATACTCCATGTAGGCAGAAGCTGTCGTTACAGCAGAAGCCTCCTGAGGTTTATATGGTGTAATCGGCAAGTCGGTATTCAACCGTCCACTGAAATCTGCAGAGCCCAAGATACTTCCACCGAGGTCATTTCCGCCATAGACATGGTCACGAACATAGGGGAAACCGAGATCTGTATCATTACTGGTATTACGTCCCACATAAGTCTCGGTATGTCCGAGGATGTCGGCATCACATGCGCCTGCAAAAGTATTGAATACACGTCCGTTACCTAAGTTGATGATAGTATTGCCACAGACAGGCCCCTTAAAACCACCACCGTAGATAAACTCCGCAGCCGCCATGTTATCATTGTCACCCGTTGCATTGCGGGCTACACCTGGGTAGTTACCCTTTACATTGATGGTACAAGAGTATTTGGGGTTATACTTAAATGTCTTGCTGTTGAAGGTATAGTCATCGCCAGTGCCATCATTGGGTTTGCCGATGACTCCCTGCTCACCACCACCGAAGATCTGGAAGGTGTAGCCGGCATTAAGATTAACAGTCACATTACCCCATATCTCAGAATCCTTACCATAGCCTCCGCCAAAGACATTGAGTGCAGAACCGAGTACGTCCATTCCCTGCTCATCGAGGATGACACCAGAGACACGTGTCGTGATGTGATAATTTTCGTTCTCGTATAACTTTGCCTCACCTTCGTCTTCTAACACCTGGTCAAAGACAGCATACGTACCCTTACGGTCCACTACCGTAGAGTTCATGTTGATAATGACATTACCATTGATATGTCCGCTATTGTAGCAACCGCCATAGACATTGCCACCTATGAAACGACGGGCTTTGTCTTCATCAGAGCTTATGCCAGTACCCGACAGCACGGGAGCAACTTCCTTGCCTGAGTTGGAGGAGATGGTGTTCCACTCCAACAAATGGTTTCCATTTGCATCAACCACATAGTCGGTATAACCTGTATATGTATCCCAAGCCTCTCCATCTGCCAAGTCAGGAGTATAATAATCACCGATTTTCTTCTTCCAACGCTTGGGTTGTATTTTCAATCCACTGAGGTTCAACTGCAACTTATCACCGTTTGTATCAGGAGTGCCGATGAAACCTCCCTCGTAGGCGGCATTAAATTCTGTAGATGCCACATTAGCATTATTACAGCCACCCACCAATTTATTATATACGATAATACTCTCCGTGAAATTAAGAGAAGTCTTCTTTCCGTTAATCTTCATACTACCCACATTACCACCACAGTAAATAGAACCGAAATAGGAGGAGTATGGGACATAGTCGGCAGGATCACCATTAGACTTTTTTGCAAACACAATGCTGGGGATAAGAGGCATGGTTACACCTTCCATGTAGGTGGCAAAGTCTTGGCTGCCCAAATCCATAGTACTGAATGGACTTGTATTACCTGCATACTTTACAGGATCAATTTCACTGAGTTTTTTCTTATACGTACGCAACACACCTTCTTGCGCATGTGTCGCATCTTTTTCATGCGTTTCCACCATGTGTTCACCATTGTTGCCGAGGAACAGATTGTCGACAATCGCATAGGAGCCTACCTTCAACTCCACCTTAGGATTATCCATGCTTGAGGACAGTGAAGCACTGTTTCCACCACAATAGACGGAACCGTGAATGATTGTTTTCTTAGTCGCCGTACCTTGCACATAGATAGACACCTGTTCGGCATTGGGACGATAATCATTAAGCGCCTGTACTGAGGACTTTCCTGCAGGAATAGTGTAATACAGGTCACCGTAAGTCGGGTCATCTTTCAAATCCGCATTGTCAGTATAAGGATAGGAACCGTTACCACCGCCATAGACATCGCCATAGATAGTAGTATAAATACCCACAGTACTACCACCAGAGATACGTCCAGTGATATCATTACCACCATAAACATTGTTGACATGTCCACCTAAGATACGGGCTCGTGCTGCCATGCCAGCCGGAATATGCAGTTCATGGCCGAAATCGTCTTGAGTGATGGCAGCTGCAGTGACGGGGTTTCCATTTTCATCTTTCGGTGTGACATCAGCCATACGGCATCCGCCATAGACATTACCAATGATAATACTGGATTCCTCAGGGATTTGAAGCAGCAACCCCTCGGGGCTTGTCATGTCACCCTTGTTACCGCCACTGTACACATTTCTTATTTTTCCACTTTGCAGATTCCACCGTGGACGAATCTTCATCTCCGCAGTATTGTTTCCTCCAAAGAAACTACCAATCTGGTAAGCATCACTGCTCGGATAGGTATATCCAGGATTGAGTCCCATCTTATCGACCACGCGATTGTCTTTTGTTATCTGATCAACGCCGTCAACAAGAATCTCATTAACCACCTTACTGGGATTGTCGACATAAATAATCGTCTTTTCCGTCACTGTGGCATTGTTACCACCGCCGAAAGCATAGACGATGGAACCACCCATCACCTCCAAATAAGATTTGGCAAGTTCTGGTTTACTCAGACCGTAATAGGGGTTTGGTGTCTCACCATCAGTGAGCTTCTCGGAAGTATAGTCATAAGCACCATTACCACCACCGAAGAGCTGACCGATGTAAATCTTTTGATTGTCTTCAGCCACAACATCGTCATTCATCTTTGACGAGATGCGCACAAAAGCATTCCAACTCTCATCCACCAAATTGTCAGTGGCTTTTTTGATTTCTTCTGGAACAGACTTTGCCAGTTCACCATTGTTACCAATGACTCCTGAAACATCATTACCACCATAGACATGATTGATGAGGATATAGTCGGAGGCTTTCTCACCATCAATATGGACGAAAGCATGTCCACCGACATCAGCCTTCTGGGCTCCTCCGAATACACGGTTCAAGTCGCCAGCATAAACGGTAACATTGGTATTGCCTTTTGTATCACCAGCATTACCGCCTCCGTATATATTACCACCAATAGTAATTTGTGCCTGCATCTGTGTTGCAGACAAACAAAGTAATAAGATGGTTGTTATCTTGCGCATATTGTCTTCTTTCCTTCTATTCTATTCCACTTTTATCGTCGGGTTGTCCAAGTCAGGATCTGACAGCACATATAAATATGTTGGGTTCACTGTCAGATTCAGCTGTACCCGTTGTCCTCTGGACGCCTCTAAGTTCGGAATCTGATTGGTTGCCGTGCAGTTTTGACGTATCAGATAGCCTTTCCTGTCGTACACGTCGTAGGAGCACACCAACGTCAGGTTTCCTGAAAGGGTTGGTGCAAAGCAGGCGTTGATGACCGTTGGCGTCGTAGAACTCAGGGCCATGCCTTCATCATCGCTGAAGATAGCTGCCTCGCTACTGCTGCCCGTTGCCTCGTAGGCAACATTCGTTATCGGGGTTGCACCAGTTGTATTGTGTGTCAGTGAAATCGTGGCTTTGACACTTTCTTTGCCTGTACTCAGCGTCATACGCTTCAACTTGATGGTACGCAGTTGGGCATATTCCGTGTAAACTTTCATACTGAATCTCACAGAAGCATAAAGATGATTTAACAGCATATAGATGTAATAGTCATCGCTGTCACTGGCCTGACGCCAAGAGAAACCGCCTTCCTTCAAACCTGTCTCACTTTCCTTGACACCTGTGATGATACAGATGTCGTCTGTCGTGACAGGCTTCATTCCTGTAAGAGTCAGTGTTGCCGCATCAGGAGCGCTTTTCGTCAGGCTGCTGCTCATGCCAGCAGCTTTTGGCAAATAGCCATATACAGCATAGTTTTTATTTTTGTCTACACTGAAAGTTGCATGCCATTTGGCACCATCGTACTTGATTAGCTGCTCTTCGAGTGCATTATAGTTTTCTGGCAGCACATAAACACCCATCACGACAGCCTTATCTGGCAGGTAGTCACTATAGCCAGAAGGCGCACTGCGGGTGGTAGCCGCTTCCATATAACCAGAGGCATAGGATACCAGATGTACCACATGGTCTTTAGGGGCATTACCTGTGGAAGTCGCTTGCGTTTCGGAACTATCCGATGAACAAGCTGCCAGTATCCCTGCCGCCATGATCAGCAGCAGTACCGTCTGGTAATATCTATGGATTCTCTCTCTCATTGTTTTTTCTTGTTACCAATTATAAATATTATGATTTACTTCCTCCTTATTTACCCATTCTTTCACGTATAGCGATTGAACCTGTAGTCTGTCACTGCCGGCATAGTAGGCATAAACTATCCAAGTATGGTTGCGCAGGAAGTCGCCTGCCTGCTTCATCTGGAAGTCTGCAGTCTGCTCTGGGCCCTCGCCTATTTGATAGGTGATTGTACCTGCCAGCTGTTTGTCAGACTCGCGCAGATAGATAGGGCCATGCACCGTCAGCCCGGCACCATTGATGAGGTTCTCGTATTCCTGGGCTTCCTGATCGAAATAGATATACTCAGTAGGGTCGTCCTTTGAAGCCACTTTTTCGATAGGCGAGAGCAGTAGCTGTGCCTCGGTGGCATTATATGTCATAGAAGCAGGTGTCTTAAACAGATATTCTTCGTCGGGTATCATTTCCGCATTCATCGTTATGCCAGTAATGTTGACAGCAGGCTGACCCGTAGTATTGGCGAAAACGAAACGAAGTTTCGAAACAGCTCTTGTCAAAGGTACAGTAGACACCTGACTCATGGTACCTACTCGCAGGGCAGGGGCATCGCCGACAACAGGCTGAACAGTCAGTTTGCCTGCCATAGGCAGTCCCTGATCAGGAACACTCATGACCAAGTCTTCAAGTTCAAGTCCAAAGTGACCGACAATCTTTGCACCATCCATCAGAGTTTCATGGATGGTCCCTTCATTTAATGTGCCAACACCATCACCACAGTTGGCTGGTTTTACGTTAGCCAGCACATAAACATTGACGCTGGGTTTCCTGCTTGCGAAGTCATCACTGACAGGCAACTGGTAGGTGGCACCGTCACTCATGTTCAGTGATGTCACTTCCTCGGTGCTCAGATAACCTACAAATGCCTTGCTCTCTGACTCATAGATCCATATCTGCAGATTATGAATAGTAGCTTCATTACCAATAGGATTTACGTTACCAGTCTCAGCACGGGTTGATGCAGAACGCCAGTTGGAGGTTGCTGCTTCTGGGGAATAGACATATATCGTCAACAACGTAGGCTTATGCACAGGGCCGTCTCCTACCCCATCCTCACCAGAGGAGGAAGAACAGGCCGTAAACAGCACGATGAGCAGGCTGCTAAAAAACCACTGGAATGTATGTATATATCTGTTCTTGAACATGTTACTCTTTTTATAATTCTACGTTGGTGGTTGTTGCTTGAATCCAACGTGTGACAATTTGCACACCTACTTCCAGACGTGGTGCCAACAGATCGGGCATACAGGTATAGGCTTTGGCGAGCGATGTCACATTCATCGACATAGTTGTAGTATAATCCTGCGTAAACACATGGTCTGCGTAATCGCCCGTTCCTTTTCCCGCAGGATCGACGACACCTATAAGGTAGAACCTCGTACCTGGATAAACGACACCATCCTTACCGGTAAAAGGGGTGTCTGTATTATTTTCAAACTCCAGGATAATGGGCACCTTCTCGTAATCGTAAGACTGCAACACCAGTGTGCTGGTCTTGTAGCCTTCTGTTGCAAAGTTTGTGTTATCTACGGTAGTCTCGTAGATAAAGCGCTCATCGACATCCGTCTGCTCACCTTGGGGTTTCATGTTGTAGCCTACGGTATGCTGTCCACCTATGATGACACCCGTTAGGGGCAGGTGCTTCATATCAGCATTTGTCACATTGACGTCTTTGGCATCCTTGAGCTCTGCGCTCATGCCCGTCAGTGTCAGTTGCAGATTGGCCACACCAAACTGTAAAGGATTTACTACAGCCACAGCTTTTGTATCGGTGCTGATAGATGACGAACTGTTATAGTGTTCATCCAAGAAGTCACTCCAAAGCTCATCTGCAGGTGCATTCTGGTAGGTGGCCAAAGGTACTCTCGATGTGGATGTGCGGATAGGACTGTCAGTAAAGAACATCAAGTCAGCAGGATAGGTATAGCGGTTGATACCGTTGATGTTGTCGAGGGAAGTTGTGGTGGTACGAACTTCAAAGTGGTCACCTGTCCAACGGATAACAGCAGCTCCGTCGGGAAGACCGATAGAACGTGGATAAGTGTTGCCGGATATGTCTGTAGCATTAATGTTCGTCTTAATAGCCGTACTAACAGCATCGCTGCCTGTCAGCAGGGTGTTAAGTGCTTCTACGAAGGCCTTTATGTTAGCAGCCGCCCCGCTCATCAGTCCGGTCCCTTCCGCACCAATATGGATGAAATCCTGATAATAGCTCTTCAACGTAACATCCTCTGTGGTGCTCCATCCTGGGGTGTTGGCAATAGATGTCATATAGTCTGCCAAAGCCTGAGCATCTGTATGTGGATCCACGGTATTGCGAATCGATGACAAACTGAAACGGAAATTATTGAGTGTCGTACGATCGGTTGGCAATGGGCTCAACACACCATACACGGCAGGATCGGGAGTCGGTTTTGATGTCTTTCCATAGACCAACACACGATTGGTTCCTGTCTCAAAATAGCAGCGATTAACGTAATAATTATTATGCGCTTCCACACGACTGCTCTCTGCTGTTTCGATCTCATTGATTAATGGGATGTCAGTCGATGCAACAGCTACTCCATCAGTATGGAAAGGAATGACAACCAACCACTCCATACCATTGAATGTGGCGTCACTGCGGGTATTGGCTCGCACCTGAAGAGGCAAGGAAGCTTTATTGCCAACACAGACTATCAGGTCAACCTGTTTGGCTACCTGCTCGTCGTCGGTATCAGCCACTATTTCATCAGCTGAAGAGCATGAAAGCATCATCATGCCCAACAACAGACCATATAGGATGTATTTTATGTCAGTCTTCACGCGCGTACTTATTTAATTTAGAGTTCTGGGTTATATTCACCACCGGGTTTCCAGTCGAGGGTTACACTGACACCTACCTCAGGATTCTCGGAGATGATCTCACCGTTTTCACCCATTTTCACACGGATGATCTTAAACTGTCCTGCCCTGATCGGCTCCTTGATGCCGAGCACATACTCATCTTTGGTGCCGTTCTCGTGAGGCACATAGACACGAATCTCCCACAATGCCTCTTCATCGGGATTAGCGATGAATGGCTCTTCTGTCTCAATCACCGTTCTCGTAGAACGGGGCTCTGGCGACGGGAATGTCACAGAGCAGAATCCCACCTCGTCGCCATGATCAGGAATCTCTACCCTATTCGTTCGGACAATTGGTAGCTTGCTCGGGAACACATAGGTACTGTCACAGATGTTAAAACGTGTGGCAAAGCCAGTTGTAAACACCTGCAGCCCCTCGGTGCTATGCCCTTGGGGATCGATCACCAGTGTGGCAGCACAGTTAGCCATATAGAGGTGGACGTTGAAGTTCTGGTTGACACCCTCGAGCACTTCCATCGGCTGACGGGCCGTAAAGAGTCCTGTCGTATGGGAGCTGATGGTATCGGATTCCAGCTGATGCAGCTGTGCCTTATGACAGTTCTCATCGTTCTCCAGTGTCACGAGATCATTGTCGATAATATTCGCTGTGGCAAGATGCATATATTGGCGCATCGGCAGGTTAAGCTCATAGCTGGCCTGGTTGGCATCCATGATATGCTCGTCGTGCTGCAGACGGGTTGAGTCTCCCACCGTATCATAGAACGAGAGATCGACATCGTGAGCATAGTCGGTGAAGATATCGTCCAGGTGCTGCTTCAAGGAACTAGCCAGTTGGATGTCAGTCTGGGTGGTCAGCTGAGTCTGCAACTCCGTGGTCATGTTTGTCACAAGCCTCAACTCATAGTTCACCTGCGCCTGTTCTCCACAGTCACTCTGATCCTCATCAATCACCGAACAGCTCACAGCCGTCAGCAAGAGGAAAAACAAGAAATATGTCTTCCAAATTTTGCTCATCTATTCTTCACTTCATCAATAAATTATGGGAATGTTACATTAAATGACAAACCTGCCTTCCATGTTAAATCAACAGACAGACCCAATTCCATTTCTGGAGAACGCAAATCTGGAATAGTATTATAAGCCTTCTTTAATGAAGTTGCTCCCACTGTAAAGGCTACGGCAGTCTCAACATCCTGACAAAAAACTCTATTTTTAGTGTTATCAGCGGCTGCATAAGTTGCCGCTGTTGTAGGATTAAGTGTGGCTGCCAAATAGAACTTACTGCCATGAGATATTAATTGATTAGCTTCTCCATAGAAATCATCAGCATCATTTACCAATTCAACAACTACTCTTACCACATCATCCTTTTCTGTCTGCATAGCAAGGGTGTAATTATCAGCAGATGATTGTGTCGTACTAGCCTTGACAGAACCTCCTCCTGTCTGAACGGGATCATATATCGTATATTTTGAAGATCCTGTAGGTTCGAAATTCCACGTAACATTCTTCTGGCTTCCAATCAATATACCTGTAACAGGAAAGCCTGCAGCCGGAACATTTGTTACATCAGCCTCGTTACCATCAGCATCATTTGCCTTCAGAGAAGTTGTACCTAAAACAACATTTGATTTCAAACGACCAACACCATACTGGATAGGATTATCCAAAACGACACCACGCGTTGCACTGCTGACTTCTGTTTCAGAATACAATGCGACAACTTGATCCCAAGTACTCTTTGAAGCATAATTTGCCACTTGTGCAGCTGTTGAGGTGTGAATGGGTGTGTTCACTGTATAGAACAAAGAAGCAGGTTTTACATATGTATTCAACTCTGGCTGAGGATTCCCACCAACGGTAACACTGGCGAAAGAAAAAGCTGGAGTTGGAGTTGAAGTATAACTAAGACCAATTGCTCCATCAGGCAAGCCAATGTTATTGGGGAATGTGTTTGCAACAGTCCATGTCAATGTATTATTTGGACTTGTGCCTCCAACAGTAAAATACTCTGCTATCTTATTCTGAACCTGATCAGTATATGTTGTTGCAGAATAATTAGTCCCAATATCTGCAAGCTGATTGTACATTTTCTGAACAAATGCTCTCACAGAGTTGGCTGATCCCGCTTTTAAAGACTGGAAAGACTGTAAAAGCGCATTTAAATGGGTTGCCGAAGGATGAGAAGCGGTTGAAGCAGCATTTTCTTGTGTAACCAACACTCCAATAATACCATTCAAAGCTGTCAGGACAGCTGTTCCTTGAGTATCATTAAGTGTTGAAAATGTTGTTGTTGCTTGAATTGGCACTAAGCTAAAGCTGATATTTGCAGGTGTACCAGATGTACCATAAGAAGGAGTCAAATCGCCACCCTTTTCGTCAGAAATCTCTCCATAGAACAAGAATGCCTTTGTACCAACAGGTATAGCAACATCAGCATAAACTTTACCATGAAAATTACCTCCCGAACCCGTTTGATCTAAGCCATCCACTGAGATATCAGTCAACGTAATAGGCGTAGAAATTGTACTTGAAGCAGTTACTGAAGCTGTACTTATCGGATAGAGATGTATATCCTTGATACCTTTAAAAACGCCACTATTTGGTGCTCCATCCGGATCCATACGGGTTCCTGCCTGATTACCCGATATGGGAATAGAAATAGCGAACTGCGTCTTCACAAATTCCTGCTCCGGAATGTTGGTAGGATTGTTAATCGGAGTGTTGTTAACCACATCCTCACCAGAAGAGGAACAAGAGGCAAATCCCACTGCGCCTGTTAGTGCTATCGCACCTGCAAAGGCATAATTCAAATACTTTTTCATTGTTTATCTTTTTATATTATTACTAATTTTATATTATTACTAATTCACTTGAAATTCACTGTTGTGCGCCTTTCTCTAACTGACGCAGGTTCTCCCGAGCATCGGCATTGCCATTGGCTACAGCACGGCGGAAGCACGCCAGGGCTTCGTCACGCTGACCACAGAGCCAGTAGGCTACGCCAAGGGCATTCTGGGCTCGTTCGTCGTTGCGGACCGTCAAGAGCAGGCGAAGTGCTTCGTGGTGGCAGTCACTACAGTCGGTAGTAAGCAGCTCGTTAGCCTCGTTGATTGTAGCGGCAGCCTTATCCGGCACATAGTCGTAGTAGATATTGATATAACCGGAGTTACGCTGATCTTTCAGGATATTCATCTTGATATAGGTCCAAGTGCGACCTTTATCCAGCTGTTTGATACGGCGTTCGCGCACATTAACATCCTGTTCCTGGTCAATAATCTCGATGACTTTACGCAAACCGATGCGATCCTCTGGATCATCCTTCACGATATCATTCAACTGATCGCGGAAATCAGCCCAGGCCTCACCGCCTCCAACGGTCTCAAACATCGAGTCGGGCACACTCACCTCCTGCTGGATGTAATGCTGTAAAGCCAAAGCACGATTCTGGGCTAACCGCTCATTGGTGGCTGTATTACCTTCAAAGGAAGCTAAGCCAACAAGTTGTATTTTCTTCACACTGCTGGTGGAATCAGCCATAATCTGACGGGTAATATCGACGATGCGATCCAGTGTGGCATTATTCTCACGATAGTCTTTACGCAACTTCGACTTGCCAAAATCGAAATGAACGAACAGAGCGTTCTTCTCTTTACGGAGGATACGGGTACGATCGTAGGGCCGATACTCGGAGATATGAGTTACCACCTGATTGTCTTGCTGAAGCTCACCAGCCCGACCTTTGAATTCCGGAACTGGTGAAAGCGCAGGGACAAACGGCTGAACAGCTACCGCATCCGTAACAGGCTCCTCCACTACCGGCAGCACAGCAGGCTGTTCCACCTTTCGAGGGCGACCAGGGATGTTATAGACGATGCTCACGCCGGCCTGAGGCAAAAAGAAGACTTTCTTTTCGCTACCGATCTTCTTACCACAATGACCGCACTCATAACGGTCATACCAGGTATAACCGACAGCTAAACCGATGTGGGTTTCCAAATTCCAGAAACGACCTAAAGGCCAAGAATAGCCATAATAGGCACCGACAGCAGCAAGATCACCCTGGCGACGCTCGTCACGGACAGACTTCCAAAGCCCAAATGGGAACTTGACTTCAGCAACGTTGTAATGACTGTAAATGAGATTAAAACCAAAGAAATGATGAACATTCACCGAATCGGTCCAGTAACGTGCATCTGGAGCCAGAAGTAGATGTTTCCATTTCTTCGATTCGTTATCGTCAGTAGGCCAAGGGCGATAGCCCGCAGTCAAGCCTAGAGACCAGTGCGGTGACAAGCGGGCACCCAACCTAAGATTGGGAGTCAGCGTAGCATCATAAAGCAAATTATTGCTGATGGTAAAGTGCTGTGCGTTTACCTTCTGAACATTTACAATCGCCAACAGTAAAATGATGGCTAAGGATAATAAATTGAACTTCCTCACGGTGATTATCGTTTTTTTTATAGTGCAAAGATAGGAATTTATTTATATTATAAGGTGGAAATTTGCTTTTAAAGCATAAAATTTAGTCGTTTTCTTCTAACAATTTGTCATATTTTAACATTTGAAAGCCTTAAACCGCCCTCAATAACTACAATAAAAACCGACAAATCGAGAAGAATCGATTGCTAATTTTTAAAAACAATCCGTCCAAATTCAAGTACAACAATTTGTCAAGAGCGCTTATTATCAGAGTGATAGCATTTTTGACCTTAAAAACAATTTGTCCAAAGTCTAACCCCAAAACAATCTCAACAAACAGAATTACCCCCCCCCTAAATCGTCGTCATTTTCTCACGATATTCGGAAGGTGTCATATTATAAATCTCCTTAAATGTACGGTTAAACGTAACCGTATTGCTCATGCCACACTCCGTAGCTACCGTGGAAATGGTGTATTCGGGATGTTCCAACAGTAAGACAGCACCATACTCCACACGTTTGATATTAATATAGACCGAAGTATTGGAGGCATCGGAGTACTTGCTCATCATCTTACCAAAACGGTTCTTATCGACTCCTATCAGGCGCATGAGATCATCACGTCCAAGACCTGGTTTAAGAAACAGCCGATCGCGGGTCACCTGCGTGTCCATCTCTACATACAGACGATGGTCTTCATCGTCAGGTTCCTCCTCCCCTTCTGCCGGCTGGTTTTCAGGGAGTTTGATGGAACGAAGTTCTTCGATGGCTGCCACGACCTCTGGCGATGTGGATGGCTCTCCGTTGATCACAGCCCGACGATAAGCCTCAAGAACGTGAACCAATCTCCGCATATCACGGAAATGGCGGCGTTCGTTGCGGACATAATAGAGAATGATCAGCACGACCAAAAACACGATTGCAATAGCAACGCCTGCCCAGATGAGCCACTTCGTCTTCGATTTGGAGGCCGACTGCTCCTGCAGCAGGTTGTAGGTGGTCTGCATCTGCTCACCCGACTTGATGATGTAGAGTTTGTGGGCTACTTGATCCACCTGGCGACCATAGGTAACAGCCTGCTCATAATTGCCCATATCCACGTGGAGCAGTGCCTCACGGTTGAGGGCAGAGAGCATACGATAAGAGACGGTATCGCCCTGTTCGCACAGGAATTCACGGTAACGGGCAATGATAGTCAAGGCTTCGTCGTTATGATGGCTAAGTTGCAGATAGTCGTAGATATCCATATCGTCGATGGGATTGCCGCAACCGGTTTTCTTCCAGGCGGCATAGGCTTTGTTGGCCTCACCCATATTACCGGCATGGGCATACATGCTGGCACGGAGGGCATAGACCTGGCGCAGACCGCGCTCCCTGGCTTTAAGCATAATGGCAGGCGACGGATAGAGGGCCTCTGCTTCCTGATGATGCGACATGTGGATGGCTTCCTCAAAAAGTCCATCGCGCGTGTACATCTTTAATAACTCTCCATAATAGTTACGCAGTTCGATATGTTTGTTCTCGTATTCCGTCTCACGCATCAGCTCGAGACCTTCCAAACAAGAGGCATAGCCCTTGTCTATCTGACCATGATAATGGTGCTGTTTACCACTCATAAAGACAGCCATCGACTCGAAGGCTTTATCATCTCTGGCCAAGGCCATCTTACGAAGGGCGTAAATGGTTCTAATCAGTTTGTCGTTGAGGTTAAGGGCGTCGTAACAGTCCATGAGCCGCTTATAGAGAAGCATCTGCACATAAGAACTATCACGAAGGGAAGCCTCCTCCTTAACACGCTCGAAAAAGGAGAGAGCCTTCAGATAACGGCGCCTGTTGTAATTCAGGTCGCCCTCAGCAAAGTCTATTCGCCAAACGGGCTCTGTCTGACGCTTACGTACGGTATTGAGAATAGCCTGAGCCGTATCGGGACTGGTGATATTATAGACATAGGATTTCGTAACGGTCAGCAAGGAATCGGGTAAAACGATCTGCGCTTCGCCAACAAGCGACGCGAACATCAGACAGATTAACAGGACACTCTTGCGTAACATCTGAAATCCTTTCCTAGCTATCCTTTCCGTTCCCTTTCTTCCAAGAACTGGCTGACCTGCTCCTGCATACCACGGGTAACGGCAATACGGCCTGAACGGGTATATTGCAGTACACAGCCAAAGGTATCGAGCGCGCGGAAGAGTGAGATGATGTCTTCAGTCAGTCCGAACTTCATCACGATGGTATAAGTGGGGTTCACCTCGATGATACTGGCTCCATAACGACGAATCGTACGAGATACTTCAGGATTTTCAAGCACCATCTGAGTAGCAAGCTTATAAAGACCTGATTCACGGATAAACAACTGATCATCCGTAAAATAGTTAGCCTTCACTACATCAATCTTCTTCTCAATCTGGTGGACTATCTTGATAATCTGATCCTCGTCGCTCCAGGCTGTAATCGTATATTTGTGGACGCCTGGGATACTGGAGGCAGACACGTTCAGACTCTCGATGTTCACCTGACGACGGGTAAAAACAGCGGTTACCTGATTCAGAATACCCGCTACGTTCTCAGAATAAACCAACAATGTATATAGCTTCTTCTTATTATCTTCCATAATCTTATATCTCTAACATCATTTGATCGACATTCATACCCGGAGGTGTCATCGGCAAAACATTGTCCTCCTCAAGAATCGCACATTCAAGGATATACGGTCCTTCTGTGGCAAGCATCTTGGCAACTGCAGCCTGCAGATCCTGACGATCCACAACAGCCTGATATGGAATGCCATAACCCTGAGCAATCAGCTCGTAGTTGGGGTTCATCATCTTCGTGAACGACTTACGACGCAGCCAGAACATATCCTGCCACTGGCGCACATTTCCGAGATAGTGATTATTCATGAGAATCATCTTAACCGGGGATTTCTGCTCCATGATGGTACCAAGTTCCTCTATACACATCTGGAAACCGCCATCACCCATAAAACAGCAGACCGTACGATCGGGTGCAGCGAAAGTGGCGCCAATGGCGGCAGGCATACCATAACCCATCGTACCCAAACCACCACTCGTGCAGATACTGCGTTTCTTAGGATATTTGAAGTAGCGGGTTGCAAACAACTGGTTCTGACCAACATCCGTTACGAGGATAGCATCACCTTTTGTGGCCTCTGCCACTGCATTCACCACCTCACCCATCAACAGCGGACCTTCTTTGGGATGGATGGCAGGCTCTATGA
>Ga0310695_10002703_pt1 | contig 36736 bp, 46 predicted proteins | sample RumenRJG_04DNA_FD_203882 | JGI IMG/M metagenome (GOLD analysis project Ga0310695, IMG submission 203882) | Bovine rumen microbial communities from Lethbridge, Alberta, Canada - RJG_04 (v2) (version 2) | ecosystem: Host-associated > Mammals > Digestive system > Stomach > Rumen | place: Canada... | reverse complement strand
TTCAATTTCATTTTGACTCGAGATATTGGCGTTTGTTCGTAAAGAAACCGGGAAATGGTCAGAAAAACGCGTTGACGTCATATCCCTCGGAACTATAATGGCGGAATAGAGGGCGGCTAGCGTCCCTCGTGTGGCTGCGTGGCGGAATGGCAGACGCTGGGGATTTAAAATCCCTTGTCCTTAACGGACGTGCGGGTTCGAGTCCCGCCGCGGCTATTTGAAATCTAACCTTAAATTTCGGTTTGACCCCGTAATTCGCCGAGCGAGACCGTTAAAAACAAGGGATTAAATCGAGCAAATTTGACGTCATTTTTTACCAATTTTGACGCGTTTTGACGTCGTTTCGTGTCCAAACTCGTGTCCAACTTTTTCGGACTCGTGTCCAACTTTTTCGACGACGTTTTCTTGTGGCTGCGTCGCTTTGTCGAAGTATGAATCGAGCGTCCTCAGATAGTGTTTCAACTGCACTTTCGGAGTGTGTCCAATCCATTCGCCGACAACGTGCGCGGGGTATCCGTCCTCGACGAGGTCGTTTTCCGCGCTCGCTCTCATGTTCTGGAAAAGTTTCTGCCAAGGGGTAAGACCCGCCCAGAATAATATTCGCTTGAACCCCGTGTCGAAATTCTTGCGTCTATTCTCCCAGACGACGTATTTCTCTCCTTCCGGGACCTCTTCCCAGCTCGCCGAAAGCTCGCGCTCCAGAATCGGGAAGAGAGGTAGAAGCCGACTTTCCCGACCTTCGTAGCGACTCGTTTTCGGACTCGGAACGAGAAGCCGTTTTTTTTCCCAGTTCACGCAGTTCCACGTCAGCTGGAGCGGTTCCTGTTGCCGAAGTCCGGCGACACGCCAAAGAACGAACAACGTTCGCCAGTTTTGGCTCGGACAAGCGTCCAAAATTCGCTCCGTCCATTCTCTCGGGATTTGAAAATCTTTCGAGCGGTTGACCGTCGACCCCTTTCGGACGGTCTCATAGACGTTCGTCGGCGCCGCGTCATGTTTGACGCACCAGATCCAGAACGTCCGAAACCGTCCAATCGTCATCGCTACGGTCGCCTCGCTATAGACTTCCGCGAGACGTTTACGGCTCTCTAACGCTTCGAGCTCCGTAATCTCCGAGACGAGTCGTCGAAAATTAAAAAGCCTCGAGAGTCGGTCGCCCATCTGTTTCCAGATGATTTGAGACGACGCCGAAACTTCCGCAGATTTCTCAGCGAAGAACTCGCTCCAGGCTTCGTCCAGCGTGTACGCCGCGCGCGCTTCGATTATCCCGATCGCTGCGAACCGCTGCCGAAGATATGCTGGCGACGTCTCGAAAAACGTCCGCGTCATCCTGTCAAGCGGCTCCCCTTTTTGCTCTGCGAGCGTCCAGCGGTCGAGCATCGTCGCGATCTCTTCCGCTTCCGCTCGCGTATATTTCGAGTTCAAACTCAAACTTTGATGACGTCCGTTTCTATAGAATCGAATCCGCCACGCGCTCGAGTTTTTCCTCTTCAATTCTTCCACCATCGCCATAGAAGTCTCCTTTCCGACGACGGCTTGTTCCGTCGTCAACTTTGGGGATTTTTTCCGGATGCGTCAACGTCGTTTTCATGATTTCCTCCAGGGCCTTACGGCTGAATCTGTATAAACTTCCCATTTTAAGCGCCGGAACTTCGCCGCTCTCGACTCCGCGTTGGAGCGAGGGGCGCGAAATTCTCAGGTAATCCGCAGCTTCGTTGAGCGTCATGACGTCGCCGGTCGTTTGCGACGGCTTCGAACGGTACGACGGACGTTCGCTCGCCGTCGCTTTCGGTTTAAGATACGATTTTTTCATAATTTCCTCGCTTCGTCGATCGCGTCGCAGATTACGTCGTACAACGCGTTTTTTAAGTCGTTTTTGTTCGGTTTGTCGTCCGAGAGTCTTACAATCGATTCCGCCGCGACGTCTGCGGCGATCGGTTTGGCCAACTCTATCGCTTTGAAAGTTTCTTTGACGTCGTCGCTGCGACGTTCGCCCGTCTTGACGCGCAGCAAGTCCTTTAAATCCCAGATAATTCGACCGCGCAGCATCCGGAAACGGTCGGAAAGAGGAGTTGAAACGTCGTCGCGCGCGATATGTCGCCATCCGCTGATTCGCATTTCCTGCGCGACGTCGTCGCGGTCCATCTTGCAGACGCGGAAGAGTTCGACGAACCGCGTCTTTTTTAAGACGTCGGCGACGGTTCTTTCTATTCGTTTGTATTCGTCGGGCGTGAGCTCTCTATAACGACGCGGGGATCCACGCGACTCGCTTGACGGTCGCGTATCGCGCTCCCCTTCGTTGTAGAAATCAAAATAGAATTGAGACAAAGGCGCTCCGTTTTTACGCATTAAGGGTTCCAGAATCTCGTCGAAAACGCTCCTTTGTCGCTCGGATAAGTGTCGGAGCCGTAGCCTCCTTGTCCGACGAGCCAAGGCGCGACCGCGTAGACGGTCAGTTCGCCGCGCTCCTGCATCCGACCGACTTCGTAGTCGAAGCACGTCTCGTCGCCGCTCGGTCCTTGGACTTTCGGCGCGTTCGTCGAGTATTCCAAGAGCCTCAGCGCGATTTTCGGCAAGGCCTTCGCTTTCACGACGTACGCGTGGAGCCGGTTCACGTTGTACGGCTTGACGATTTCGACTCGAATCGAGCCGTCTGTGTATTTGAAAATCGGTTTCGGTTTCGGTCTGCCGGTCAGAAGCAGCTCGCCGCCGAGATAGAGAATCTCCCAGTCGCTCGGGACGATCGACGCGACCGTCTCGAGCTTCTCGAGGAACCCGTCGCAAAAGACGGCGTCGTCCTCGAAGAACGCGAGCGGATCGTCGTCGGAATATTCCTCGTCGGAGAGAACGCGCATCTGCGCCGCGACGTGCGCCAGACAGCAGCCGAAGGCGCCCTTCGACGTCTGCCAGCCGGTCGGAATCGGAACGCGGTCGCCGTCGAACCCGTAGACGATTCGAGGCGCGCGCCCTGTCAGCGTCTGAAAACGCGAGAGGAAAGAGGCGCCTCGGTCGGGTCGCTTTCGCAGCGTGATCACGGTCGCGTTTTTGAGAATATCGTCAGAAGTCATTTCTATTCTCCGTTCGTCAACTTATTAAAAGTTTTTCACAGCCTGCGCTCCGCGCGATAGAGTTACGGGTTCAACACGCGGAACCCGTTCATCGTTGTTCCGTTCTCATAGACGTCGGCTTTGACGACGTAGCCGCCGTCGACGAGCGTCAGAAGCGCCTCCTCGCGGTCGCGCCGGGGCTTGCGCTGGAATTTGCGCGTGAAACGCTGCAGCGAGAACTCGCAGCCGATCGCCGTCGCCCAGTCGAGTATCTCGCGGCTCAGTCGCGACTGGCCGCTCGCTGCGTAGCGGTCGAGATTCGAGAGGAACACGTCTTTCTCATATCGCGCCAGCGCGATCGCAAGGCGCGCCTGCCGGTCGTCGACGACAAGTCTCACCTTCGCGCCGTAACGACTCGCCGTGAAAATGAGCGCGTACTTCCACGCTTTCGCGATAAGACGCGAAAGAAACTCTTGAACTCCGTCCGACGCGTCGACGAAGTTCTTCTTCTCCTCCGCGACCTCGGCGCCGAAGTCTTTCAGCGCGACGTACGCGTCGCTCGTATAGTCGACGAGTTCGAAGCCGTCCGCCGTTCGCCGCTCCTTGAGGTTCCAGTCTTCGATTCTCGCGCGAAGCGCCGGATAAATATCGAAAGGCTTCGCCTCGCGCGCCTCTTCGTAGCTGATTTCGCGCTCTTCCGGTTCGGACCGGCCCACGACCGTCGTCAGCCTCGCGAGATACCCGTTCGTCAGCAGCGCCTCCGACGCCGCCTCGAAAAACTCGCGAGGGTTGCCCGTCGCGAAGATCGTCAGGCTCGGACGGTCGACCGGCGTCGGCTTCTTGACGCCCTTCGCCTCTTGAGCGACCATCTTCGGCAGGTACGCTCGAGAGTCGGCGCTCGTGTAGAGCTTCAAAACCTCCGTGATGATGTTCGTGACGTTCGAGTTCGTCCGGTCGCTCGCCATGACTTTCAGGTCGCGGCCAAATTCGTCGTGAAGCCAGAGGATTTTCTTGCGCCTCGCGATAATATTTTGAAGCGCTTGGACGCTCGCGAAGCTTTCCGGAACGCTCTCGGACGGCTCGTAGATCTGCGCCGCTTTGACTCCGACGCGACGAACCGCCTCCTTGCCCGTTCCCGACGGCGCGAGGAAAAGCGCGTAAATGTTCGGCGTCGTCAGATTCCCCTTGACGGAAATCGCGACCGACCGTCCGATCAGATACGAGACCGTCGCGAACGCGCTCAAAAACGCGCCCTCCGGCTGCAACAAAAACGCGTGTTCGTTCGCCAAGTCCTGAAACTCCTGAATCAGCCCCCCGCACTCCAACAGCTCTTTCGGCCAACGCGCCGGCGTTGGATCCGGGTTCGCGCTACCGCGCGGAGGGTTCGGTTCTCGCTCCCGTTGGTCGCTTGCCGACGTCGCGGCGAGGCGAACGCCGTCCTCCGGGACGTCGTACGGGTTGAAACAGTCGATTCGCGAGATTCTTGTCGACGGCTTGTAGCGCGAATAAGCTCGCGAGGCCGCCGAAACGTCGCCGCGATACTCGAGCGTCGCGATCAGCTGAAGCGGCGTGTAGTTCCCGTCGACCGTCAGCGGCGCCGCGTTCGAACTGAAGCAGTGGAAATTCCCCGTCGAAGGACAGAACGAGCCGCCGGGCTTGCCGTCGACCTGCTGGTTCGGTCTTTGCCAATATTCGTAGTCGCCCTCGACGCGCAGAAACTTCCAGCCGGACCGCGTCAGCGCGTCGCGGACGGTTTGAGGAGCGCCTCTCAGGTAATCGGCGACCGTTTCGTTCCCCGTCAAGTAAGACGACGCGGCGTTTTGCGGAGTCGTAACCGTTTTTTGCGTTTTTTGCCCGTTCTCTGTCAACGAAACGACGCCGGATTCGTTCAGACTTCGCGCGGCGCAAAGAAGCGCTTCGCGTTCGCCGGGCGCAATCGTCGGGACGTTCAACCAGTCGCCGCCGACGAGCTTATAGCCGTCCGTCGGCGCGATCAGACAGATCCCGCCCTCGCCGCGAGTCTCGACCGTCACGCCGCTCGCGTTGTTTGCGAGCTTCTGATTGCCCGCGCAGCAGTCCGACCGAAACGCGAGATGCTTGCCGCCGCTCTGCGTCGTCTCGACCGCAAACTTCGACACGTCGCCGACGAGCTTCGACCACTCGTCGAACTTCGCCGCCCGCTGGTCAAAGTCGATAATCTCCAGCCCGCCGCTCACGGCGCCGCAGACGACGCAGATCGCGTCGAACTTCAATCCCGGTCGAAAGACCTCGTCGAAGGACGGCGCCGTCTTCGTCCATTTTTTCCACGCGCCGACGGGGCGCTTCTGCGCTTTAAGCGCCGGAAGGACGACGATTCCCGTCGCGTAGAGCTGGCGCGCCGCCTCGAGAAGTTTTTCTGTCATTTAACTAAAAAGGCAAATCAGGGTCGATGAAACGGCGGCGACGGCGCCGCTCCCGGTTGCGAGCTTCCGCTCGCGTCTGTATTTTCGCCGTCCGTTGGACGGCTTGCCGAACACGCGGAGTCTCAAAAAGGAATGTCAGGATCAATCCAACGAACTTTGAACTTGTCGGAACACGCGGGACTCGTTCCGTTCTGCTCGCAGTTGTAAGCCCAGCAGAATCCGCTGTAATCTTCAAGACCGTAGTCGTTCCACTCGCCGCAGTTTTGACAGCGAACCGTCTTTTTCTCTGCCGGAGGACAAGACTGCGGGACGGCGTAAAGCTCGCGGATTTCGAAATTCTTGTCGTCGTCGGCGCGCGGATCCGCGTCGCGGTCGCCGGAAAATTCTTCGAACTCCTCGAATCCTTCGTAGAATTCTTCTTCGTCCGTTTTGACGTTTTCCGGGTCGAAGTCGGGAATCTCCGACGCTTCGAGCCATTCGATTTCCGGGAAGTACGAGCCCGGCTTCGTCGTCGCGCGGATCCGCGTCGGGGTCGCGAGCGCGCCGTTCTTCGCCCAGAGAACCGCGTCGGCGACCGTCGTCGGCGGCGCGACTTTGCTCTTCGCGCTCCACCATTTGACAAACCGCCGCCGCGCCCAGTCGCTCGAATGCTCGACGCAGAGCCATTCCCGAATCGAACGGCTGAACTCGCCGCGCTTGTATTCAACCTGAAACGTCGGCGGCTTGCTCGGGTCGTCCTTCTTATAATGCTCCGAGAAAGAGACGCCGGTAACGTCGTACTCCTCGACGGTCGGCTCCGCCGCTTCCCCGACGAGCGCCGACTTCGACGACTTCGCCGTCAGTCCCGCGTTCGGGTCGACGGAGCTTCCCGGAAAGACGTACCCGCAAATCGGACAAACTTTGTACGCGTAGCTCACGAACGAATGACATTCCGAGCACTCGCGCCACGTCTTCTTCGCCTGCGATTCGACGCCGCTCTCGACCCTCGGCATGTCGAGCGGCCCGTGGCGGTCGATGTTGCCGCCGAAGTCCAAGACGAGGCAGTCGTGCTTTTCCGGAGCGCGTCGCAAGCCCCGACCGACCATCTGCTGGTACAGCGCGAGCGACTTCGTCGGACGAATCAGCGCGACGGCGTCGACGTTTGGCGCGTCGAATCCGGTCGTGAAGACGCCGCAGTTGCAGACGTACTTGAGAGACTTCGTCGAGACTTTGCCAAAAAGGTCGACGCTCTCCTCGCCTCGAAAACGCCTGACGATTTCCTCGCGTTCTCCCGCCGGCGTCGAACCGTCGACGACGACCGCGTCGTGATCCGGATCCTGCGTCCGGAGCTTCTGCGCGACGCGCTGCGCCGACGCGACGCGGTTGCAGAAGACGAGGACCTTCTTTCGGTCGCGCGTCTTCTCGACGATCTCGTTGCAGATTGGGTCCAGAATCGACCGACGGTCGAGGAGCTTTTCCACCTCGCCCTCGTCGAAGTCGCCGCGAACCGTATGCACGCCCGAAAGGTCGAGCGCGCATCGCGTCCCTTGCGATACAAGATTCGAAAGCGTCCCGTCGCTGATCAGCTCGACGACGGGGACCTCGTAAACGATTTCGTCGAGGAGCCTGTCGGCTTTATCCTCGTCGTCAGCGCGGTCCCGAGTGATCCAGCCGGAGCCGAGTCGGTACGGGGTCGCGGTGAGCCCGACGAGGCGCGCTTTCGGGCTGACCGTCTGTTCTTCTTCGAGGAATCGGCGGTACCGTCCGCACCCTTCCGGCGGAATGAGATGCGCCTCGTCGACGACGATCAGGAAGAACGGGCCGAGCTCCGCCGCGCGCTGATAGACGCTCTGGATTCCCGCGACGATCACCGGCGCGTCCGTCGTCCGCTCGTTCAGACCGGCGGAATAAACGCCGACCATTTCGGGCGGAAGATAGAGCGACAGCTTCTCGCGGGATTGTTCCAGCAGCTCCTTCACATGCGCGAGGACCAGCGCGCGTCCGCCCCACGCGACCGTCTGACGGCACAGCTCCGCGATCACGTGCGTCTTGCCCGAGCCCGTCGGCAGCACGACGCACGGCGAACCGTCTTTCTCGCGGAAGTAGTCGAAGACGGCCGCGACGGCGTTCTGTTGGTACCAGCGCAAGCGCGCTGGACCGCGGTTCGCGCTGCCGCGCGCGTCGTGCGATTCTCGCTCCCGTTGGTCGCTTATATTACGCATTTGCGCTCCGTTTATTTGAATCAGACGTCGCGCCCAACGAGGCGCGACCTGTAGTTTTCGCCAGTTCGCCCTCAAGCGCTATCACGCGCCAAGAGGCGAATATCCGGGTCCAGCGCCGGCGCGCTGGTCAAGCCCACGGGCTGGCTCCGTATGATTGCGCGGGTTGCGCCTGTTGCGGAGGGTTCGGCGCCGGCGCCGGCTGCGCGTAGTTTTGCGGCGCCGGTTGCGGCGCGTTGACGGCTTTGTAGCTGTTGATGCGGTTGCGCTCCGTTCCGTTGTAGACGTCGACGCTCACCGAGACGACGAAAGGACGGTTGAAGAGCTCGCGCGTGTCGTTTAGATTCGCGAAGCCGAGCGCCTCGCCGATCGCCTTGATCTGACCCTGCGCCGCGCCGCGCGCCTTCTCCGACGCGTGCCCGACGTTGAGCCAGTCGGAAAGATGATTTCCCGCCTTCGCGCCTTCGACGATCTGATAGTCGAAGACGATCGCCGTTCCGTTGCCGTTCTTGAGCGGAACGCCTTCTTCCTCGCCGACGATCTTCACCACGTAATCGCCCGGTGGAACGATCGGATTCGAGCCGTTGAACGCCTTCGTCGCCTGATAATTAAAGTTGATTCTCATTTTGAGGCTCCTGTTTTTTGGTTACGAGCTACCGCTCGGGACCGCGTTTCCGCTCCCGTTGGTCGCTTGTTAATAAAAAATGTCTACCCGTTATTCGCTTCAGACAGTGAGTTTTGAATCGAGTTAAGAACCGCCGAAGCGTCGAGAGGCAGGACGGCGGGGATAGAATAGCGAGATTTCGCGACTTGATACGGCGACGGCTCCGTCCTCACGATGCGAGGATTGTTCAGCTCGCCGTTCGCGGCGCCGAACTGACGCGTCGCCAAAAGAATCAGGTCGACGTATTCGGCGATCAGCGACCGCGCGGTCTTGTGAAGTCTCGGCGTGAAGCGTTTGATTCCTTGCACTTCCGGATCCGCGTAATCCTCGGCGATCGCGTGCGCCAGAAGCAAGACGATCATCTTCTTCTCGCGACGCAGCGCGTCGAGCGCTTGGAGAAACTGACGCCAGTACGTCAGCGCGTGCGTATAGCCTCGGCCGTAGCCGATCGCCTCGATCGAGTCGACCTTCTGATCGCGGCAGACGCGGTCCCAGATTAGTCGTTCGAGCCAGTCGACGCTGTCGACGACGACCGTGCGAAATTCGTGCTTCTCGTCTTTGAGCGCCGCGAGCTGACGCGCGACGTCTTCCCAACGTTCGCACAAGGGGAAGCGCGAGCAGTCAACATTGCCGAGCCCGTCTTCCGTCTGCACAAAGATCGCGTTTGGAAACGCGGCGCCGAAGGTCGACTTGCCGATTCCCTCCATCCCGTACAAGACGAGACGCGGCGGCTCGGGCTTTTTTCCTTGAATAATAGTTTCAAGCATTGTTAATGGTCCTTCTTATTGAAAGCGTTCGCGACTTCGTTGATCGCGTTCAACGCTTCGTTGAGTTTGCGAGTCGTGGACACGATTTCCGGATAAACTAAGTCCAGAGCCAACTCCGACGCGCGGAATCGTAAATACTTCGATTCTTCGTAGACGCGCTCGACGAGTCGGAGAATCGCCTTGCGACTTTCGTACAACTCGGGCGCCGGCGCCGGTTTCTTCTGTTTGGTCATTCGTCGTCCTCCTCCGCCGCGAAGATTGGCTTGGCGTCGTCGAAGACCGGAATCGGCGCGTCGGCGTTCGCGAGAAGGAGAACGCAGTATCCGGCGACGTCGCGAATCGTGTCTTCGAGGCTCTCGTTCGTTCCCGGTTTGCGGTCCGGCAAGTTCCAAAGCGTGCGGAGCCGATGGAACTTGTCCGACAGTCGGACGAACGCCGCCGTCGTCGGGAACATCTTCGGCAAGAGATACGGCGGCTGCGAAAAAGAGTCGCCGTAGTCGGCGTTCTTCTTCTTGAGAAGATTGCAGAGCCCGACGCACTGATATTCGATTTTTTCAGGGGTGATCATTCTTCGTTCTCCTCTTTGTTCAAAACGTCGGCGATCCATTTGGCGTCGTACGCGATCCGCAGAAGACGCTGATAGACAAGGTCGGCCGCGTCCGCCCTCAGCGCGTCGATTCGGTCCAAAGCAACGCCGAGCGTCTCGACGATTTGTTCGATTTGCGCGACGCAGTCTTCGCGCGCTATATTAAGGTCGTAACGAATGACGACGTCGTCGAAAACTTCTTCGTTCATTGATTGTTTCCTTTCGTTTCCAGTTCAGCGGAAAGCAGCGCGTCGATCTTCGCGTCGTTTTGGTCGCGCGTCTGCTCCTGCCGGCATGTCGGCGGCGACGTCGCCGCTGACGGTTGCGAGCTTCCGCTCGCGGCTGTATTCCCGCTCCCGTTGGTCGCTTGCCGGATCAGTAGCGCGTCGATTTTCGCGTCGATTCGGTCGCGCGTCTGCTCCTGCCGACATGTCGCCGAGAGCGTCGCCAGCAGACAGCAGACGACGAGGAGATTCTTGATAAGGTCGAAAAATTCGTTCATTCTTGCTCCGTATCTAAAGTCTGCTTTAGTTCCGCGTCCACGACTGACGCGGAACTAAAGAAAAAGGCGGTTTTCTTTAATTGCAACGTTGCAATTCGGTTGCAATCAATTCTCAAACGACGTCGAGGTCGGGGGAGTCCGCGAAGCCGTCGTCGTCGACTTCTTCGTACGGAAGAAAGACGCCGTCGTCTGGCGGGATTCTCTTTTCTTCGTCGTCGAACCAACCTTCAGGATCGGAATAAGTAACGTGGATCATTTCTTCATCTCCTCTCATCGAAATCTCATCGCACACCAGACTCGACCGTCGGCGCCTCGCACGACCGCGACGCCTGCCGTCCGGAAGTTCGGCGCGAGCAAAAGCGCGCGATGCGACGGGCTGTCGAGCCATTGAACCAAGGCCGCGTCGAACCCGCTCCAGTTGTACGCCAGGATTTCGGCGTTTCCTCCGCCGTGGATCAGCGCGCCGCGACTCTGACAGATTCGCGCCTGCGTCTCGCAGCCGGCGTCGAGCGTCGCGTCCGCTTGCAAGGCAGCCAGCCCGTACTGCGCGCGGATCCGATTCGCCGCGAGCAAGAATCGCGTCGTCGCCGCGACGGTTTGAACGGCGTTCTTCGCCGTATTCGCCGTCGCTCGAACCGCCGTCCGAATCGGACACGTTCCGCCGACGCAGACGTTTCCGTCGTCGGTCGGAAGATACTCGCCGCGCTCGCAGCTCTCGCAGACCGTCGCGACGGGCACGCACGGCGCCGAAGGCGCGTTTATTACGAGCTTCCGCTCGGGCAAGTAATTCGCCTCCCGTTGGTCGGCTTGCGCTTGACAAGGCGCGACCGTCTCGACCGGATCGCACGGAGCGACTGTCGACTCGTCGATCGTCGTCTGAACGGGCGCGCACGGTTCGACGACGGGCGCCTCCACAGTCTCCGTCGCCGCGTCGCACGGGGCGACGCTCTGTGTCTGCGCGTACTGATACGAGTACGGAGCGTAGACGCGTTGATAGTTCGCCACGCTGTACGTCGCCGAATACGGGCACGAACCCGTCGGACAAGCGCGACGGAAGATTTGCGCGTGAGTCTGGTCGACGCCGACCGACAACAGGAACGCCGTCGCGAAATACGCGAGAATGAATCGTTTCATCTTTTCTGTCTCCATTGTTAAAAGGTTGAAAGCGGCGCGTCCTCGAACCCCTCCGAGGAACGCGCCATGCGAGCAGCGTTACCCAGTCCGCGATAGAACGACGAGCCGTTTCCAGCTCGCCGCCCTGAGTTTCAAGGAGTTAATAAAGGCGAGGCTTATCGTCCGGAGCTCCCGACGACGAGCCGAGAGACGAACGCGCGTTTCGTCGCGCTCCGCGCGTTTAACGTCCGAGTCCTCGCTGCGGACGCCCGGCGGCGACGTCGCCGCTGACGGTCTGCGCTTCCGCGGCGGCGACGTCGCCGCTGACGATTTGCGCTTCCGCGCAGAGGGGTAATCTTCGCTCCCGTTGGTCGCTTGCCGTTGACAATGTTCTAGCAAGTGAACAACGTGAGCGGAGATACAATTCCAGCGTTCCCGATAAAAGCGCCCTCGGCGCCGCTCCCGTTGGTCGCTTGCTTTTGACTTAGTCCGCGCAAGCGAACAATGTGAGCGTTCTTCCCGGGTCAGACGATTCTTTCTTTGATTAAATGTTCGAGGATCGCCTCCGCCTGCTCGGCGCACATGTAGCAGAGCAACACTCGAAGCGCGCGCTCCTCCCGTTTTTTCTTGGCTTCGAGTCTTATCGCGTGAAGCGCTTGTTTGACGTCATTCTTTGAAAGTTTGGGCATAGTCGACTCCGAATAGATTCAAGATAAACCGAATGAAGCGGTCGAGCTTTCCGAGCGCGACGACCGTCACTTCGGCGCGAGGTCGGGCTTTGTCGATTTCGCCGCGAGCGACGACGATCACGTCGACCTGACTGTCGTCCTTCCATGCGCCGGCCTGCGTCAGCGCGTCGAGAATCGGCTTGACGCGATTGTCGATATCGTAGCGGCGTTTCGTGTCGTAGATCAGTTCGATCGCGACCGAGTAGCGCGCCGTCTGACTCCAGAGCGGCGGCAAGGCCTTCAGCCAGAGCCAGCCGACCTGACACTGGAAACGCTTGTAAGCGTCGGTTTTGTAATACCGTCCGCCGTTACGTCCGACGTCATGGTTCAGCGTCGGAGGGAAGGGGATCGTCAACGTCGCGCGCTGTTTCATCTGCAAGCGCTCTCTTTCTTCACGCCGTTCCGATAGCGTTCGAAAAGAGTCAAATAGATTTGGAAATTCTCTTCCGGAAGACTGACGCCGAACGTTCTGCGGCGCCGCATCTCGACGACGTACCATTCCGGCGGCACGCAGCGACGCGACTCAATTTCTCGGTCGGCCGCCAGTTCAAAATCTCTCGTCGGGTTCTCTTCGCCGTCGAGCGCGCGCTTGATCTCAGACGGCCTCGTGCCAAACGCCTTCGCCGCCTCTTTCGTCGTCGCGTCGGGACGCCTCGCGAAGTATTCTTCGAGGGCGATTTGCCGTTCTAAAAGACGGTCGAACCCCGACGCTATCAGTTCCGTTATAAGTCTCGACGCGTATTTGCAGTCGCATTCGAGACGCCGTCCGAGTTCGACAGGGCCGACGAAAGGATTCTCTTTGAGGAGCGCGTAAACGCGCTCGCGCAGAACGCCGGGACGTCCTTTTGCCATAGCTCCCTCCTCTCTACGCGTCGGCCGACGCGGACGTGGCGAGCGCGTTGGCGACCGACCAGCGGTAGACCGCGTCCTCGTCGACGCCGTATTCCGCCATGACGCTCGCGACGAAATCGCTCGGCGAAAGCGCCGACGGGTTCCAGCCGGACAAGCCCTCCGGCGTCGAAAAGGGGACGAAATCCGCGGCCGCGTAACATTCCGCGCAAATTTCGAGATTCTCGACCGTCCGATAGCCCTTCATAAACGCGTCAGTCATCCTTCTTCACCTCCTCCTGAGGATAGTATTTCGGGTCGTTCCAGACGTCCGCCTTGACTTCGGCCTCTTTCTGGTTGTACTCGCGGTCGATCGACGCCAGCCAGCCGAGCGCCGCCGTCAACGCCGCTTTGTCCGTCGGCGTGAGCTTGTTAAAAAGCGAATCGAAAATTGACATTACAGCCTCCGTATATAAAAGAGTGTGATTTCGAGGAGAGAACGCGGCGACCTTTCGACCGTCGCGCCCTTCGTCGGCGGCGACGTCGCCGCTGACGGTTCGCGCTTCCGCGCGGTTGGTTCGGCTCCGCGTCGCGTTGCGACGCTTGCCGTTCGCGTAGTTCAGGAGACTCGCGGGAGAGTTTGAGGAGAGAACCCGCCGCCGTTTCCAGCGGCGAGCCCTTCGTCGGACGCCCTTGAAGGATGGGAACCGGCGCCCGACGGTCCGGTCGGAAGGAGTAGCGTCCGACCGGGGTTGCTGTCAGTCTTTCAAAGACTCTTCTTCAAAATTATTCAACGCGTTGAACGTGAATTTCAGGATCGAAACAAGACGCGCCGCGCCTTCGACGTCGATCGTCTTCATGCCGAAACGATTGCACGTCCAGTCGGTTTTCCGAGCGTAATGCGCGAGCGTCGTCTCGTCTTTGTCGTAGGCTTCGTCGAGCTTCGCGAGCATGTCGCGGAGATTCGCCGTCAGCTCGCGCGCTTCCCGGATGTTCGACAGCCATTTGCACGTCGCCGTCGCGAAGCCATACCGCTCCGTCGTCTTGTAGCTTTCCTCTTCCTTCGCCCAGTCTTCCCGAGCCTGCTCAAAAGCTTCTCGTCGCGTCATCTTGCCGTCTCCTTGTCAGCGGCTTTGAATTTGTCGTTGTACGTCTCGATCAGCTCGGAAAAGTCGTTCAGTTCCGACGCGAGTTGACCCGACGCGAATCTCAAGTCGTCGAGACAAAGATACGCCGAAGCGACCGAAACGTCCGGATTCTTCGCAACGTCGAGCAAATACTCGCAAAGACGGCGCGCTTCCGCGATCCATTTTTCCATCCGGTCGACGATTCCGCACTCTCCGTCATCGTCGACCGTCTCGTCCGCGACTCTGTTGAGAATCGCGCGTCGCTTCTGCTCGACGGGGTCGTCGATATATCGTTTTCCCATCATCTCTGAATCTCCCTGTCTCATTACCATTTGGCCAGCTGCTTGCGAACTTGCTTCAAATAATCCGAGTAGTCTTTGATCTCGTCGGAAAATCTTTTGAAACCTTCGTCGTAATCGCTGAAAAGAGAGCGGATCTCGTCGAGAGACACGTTCGGGTCGTCAAGCTTTTTGAGAATCGAGAGACTCGAGCGCCGGACGCCCGTCTTGTATTCTTCGAGCCGCTCCGCAATCTGCTCCGCCGTCTTCAGCGGCGCCGCCAATAAATCCTCAAAAGCTTCGCGACGAATCATCTCGTCCGCAGGGTTGACTTCTTTTTCCGTCATCTCTGAATCTCCTTGTCTGAATTTTTCCTTGTTTTGTTGTAAAAGCGCCGCGTTCTCACTCGCGACGGTGTTAAATTTACTGTATATGTCGGAAACTGTCAAGAGAATTTTCAGTAAATACAGTAAAATTTTTAAACGGCATATTGTATTTTTCCTACATATACCGTAAAATAAAGAGCGAAACGACGGTCGAAATTTTCTAAATATTTTTTAGTCGCGTCTCGATTCGACCGTTAGCCAGGGAAAATATCGATTCCGTATAAATCGAGATTTTTTAAATAGTTAGGAGCTTTTTAAGATGTCGGAAATGAAAGACAGGTTGAAAGAACTGCGAAAAACGTTGAATCTCAAACAGCGCGAAGTCGCGGAAAAGTTGGAAGTTAGTACTGGACAAATCGGTATTTGGGAAGCTGGAACGGCGGAACTTCCACGGGCGCGCATCTACCAGCTTTGCAAGGAGTACAACGTTCGTCGGGAGTGGCTTGAGACGGGCGTCGGCGAGATGTTCGAGCCGGGAAAAACGCTGGAAGATAAACTCGCCGACGCCGCGAGCGCGCTCTTCGAAGCGCTTACCGACAACGGAAAAAAAGCCGTCCTCAAAGCGATGCGCGAGAAATTGGGAATCCCCGACGACGCCCCGCGTTCCGCTATCGAATCGCCGCGCCAGTTCCCAGAAAAAGACTACCATACCGTCGCCAAAAACGATCGACTCCGCGGCGACGGCGAGAACGCGTAAAATAAAAAACGCGCCGTGAAATTTTCACACGATTTCACGGCGATTTCACATGTTGCGTAGTTTGCCTATTTTGCCTAGATTAAATCGTGATAAAGAGAGAAGGAAACAAGCTAAACATATATATTATATATATTTAAAAAAAATATTTTTTTTAATATATTAATTAATATTCTATAGTCTTTAGCCGGATTTCTTCTCGATTTCACGATTTCACGCATAGGGGGGGGTATGTTTATGGACGCGCGTATATAGGGGATCGTGTGAAATTCGTGAAAAAACGCGCTAAGATATTGACACGACAAACGTTAAACGCGTGAAAATCACGTGAAACGCCGTGAAAGGGCGTGAAATCGACGCCGCGAGCCGAAGCTTGGAACCCTTCGGCGCGCCGGCTCAAGGAGTAGAAAATGGGACTGATTAAACTGCTTTTTAATTTTATTTTGCGACTATTTGACGGCGTTGGCAAAAACAACCTCAAAAGGGTTTGTATGAAATTTAAAAGGAAATTTAAACTCGTCAATCTTTCCATGGCCGCTGGCGAGCTGATCGTCGCCGTTCTCGAAAACGACGGCGCCGCGCTTAAAACGGAAGACGGCGTTTTCGTCGCGGCTAATGAGAAAAACACTCTTTTTAGAAGCGCGATCCCGCAAAACGAAAGAGCGTCCGACGACGAAATTCTCGAAGAGCTCTGCGATCGCGGACTCCTGCGCAAGTATAACGAAAAAATCTACTATCCTACCAATAAAGCGAAAAAAAACGCCGAAAAACTAGAAAGGCTCGATGAACTTCGGGTTTTTATCTACGCGCCGGAACTTGTAAAATCATTGTTTCCCATCATGAGAGAAGAAGGCGCGACGCTACGCGTTTTAAATTGGAACGATTGCAACGCGACAATAGAAGCGGGAAACGAAAGAGGATTTCAGACAAATCTTGTAAATCGCCGCGACGCTGAGATTTCAATCGTGTATTTGTATCGTCACAAACTTATTAATAATCTCCGTTTCGTAGATTCAAACGACGGTAATTTTTTTAGACTGACGATAAAAGAAGGTTTCGACGTTCAACAAACCTCCGCTTTTTTCGGCGGAGCTTCGCGAGTGAAAGTCGCCGCAGCTTTTTCTGAGAAAGGTCGACGCGTCGCAACAATTGATCCAAGCAGTCTCGACAAATATGCTAAACAATGGGGATATAAGTAAAAAAACAAACTATTTTGTACAACCCCTACATTTTAATACCCCGGGGGCGTAGGTACTACCTCGCCCTCGGTCCTGACTGCGCGCGATACCGTTGATATTTTGAGTTTTGTTTGTTTTTTTTTTCTTTTTAGAACTTCGGGGCGTAGCCGGGGCGAATTTTGTATTCGTATTCAGAGTCGATGGGAAAAGACGCGTCAGAGGGGGGCGCGATCCAGGGATCGTTCGGGCACGCGTCGGAGGGATATGTCTCAGGGCGCGCCGAATGCTCATACTCCCAAACGCGCGCGGACGTCTCCGGGTCGAGCGTCGTCGTTTCACTCGGCGACGACGAGCGCTTGCGCGCGTCCGCCGAGTTCCAGGCGCGAATCGAATAAACCCAGCATGAAAGAGAAAAAGCCAATAGAAAACTCGAAAAAACGATCGACGCGTATTTCTCCGTCTTCTCTCGAAGCGTTTGCGGCGACGGTTGGTCGCGCCAAAAACGTTTGAAACTCGCGAACGTCGCCGTCAGAATCCAAAAGATTGTCGTCAGTATCCAGAAGTTCATCGTATTTCTTCTCGTTTTGTTAAGGACGCCGACGTCCTCGGCAAAATGCGTCGCGCCGATTTTTTTTAGTAGCGCGGATCTAATAGTATCGAAAGGAAAACGCGATGGCAAGAAGGAAGAAGAACGAAATCCATGACGTTAAGCCGAAGACGGGCGCGACTATCGGCGACGAGTTCCAAATCAGAAAAAAACAGCTCGAAGACATACAGGCTCGCGCTCATGACGACGGCGATCTGCGCGCTGAACTCGCCGCGATTCAAGAGCTCAATAAACTTTGCGGACTCTATTCCGAGCCCGTCGAAAACGGCGAATCCGCAGCCGTTGAAATTGCGCGTCTGCATCTTGAAGGAACCGGCGTCGTCGAAAAAGGACTGCCCTTCGAAGAACTCGCGAGGCGAATCGCCGCCGTCGTCGCTTCTAATCTCGACGCCCTAAAATACGCCTATGACAATTAACGCGGATCGGTATCAACGCGTCAAAGAAGAAGCGCGGCGCGCGTCCGCGCTCAGGTCGCTCGCAGGACGCGAAATCTCGCCGCTTCCTCCCGTCGATAATTGGACGCGACGAAGAAAGGGCGCCGCGTCGCTGCTGGAATTCTGTCGTCTTTATTTTCCCGAAAAGTTCAAGAAACCGTTCGGAAAAAATCATCTCGCGCTCATCGACGCCTTTCAACGCGTGATTTCAGACGGAGGAAAGCAGGCTGTCGCGATGCCGCGTGGAACGGGGAAGACGACGATTGCAACCGTCGCCGCCGTCTGGGCGCTTTTTTCGGCGCGTCGCCGGTTCGTCGTCATCGTCGCGGCGAACACGAAAGAGGCTCGAAAGCTCCTCAAGTCGATTACGACGATCGTCGGAACGAATCCGCGACTGCGCGCCGACTTTCCCGAAATATGCGTTCCCGTCGCCGCGCTGAAAGGGTCCGCGCTTCTGGCTCGCGGTCAACTTTTCTACGGCGAGGCGACGAACGTGCAGATGGGCGCCGATTCGTTTCGGTTGCCGACGATCGCCGGTTCTCCCGCTTCCGGTTCCGTCGTCGCTTCTTACGGCGTCAAAGCGGCGATTCGCGGTCTTGCCGCCGAAGGCGCGGACGGTTCGACGATTCGTCCTGACTTCCTCTTTCTCGACGACCTTCAGACCGACCAGATTGCCGTCAATCCTCGGCGCGTCGCCGACCTGGAAGAAATCGTCGCGTCCGCGCTCGAAGGACTCGTTGAGAACGGCGCCGAGCTGGCGATGGTTCAGACGTGCACGGTGAAAGCGCCTGACGACTTCGCCGATCGCGCGCTCAATCGCGAGCTGAATCCTCGGTGGAACGGTCTGCGCTTCAAGTCGCTCGAAGCCATGCCCGAGCGACTCGACCTCTGGCGACAGTATCGCGCGATCTGGTTTGACTCTGAGAAGAAAGCGACGGCGTTCTATCGGAAGAACCGGAAAGAGATGAGGAAGGGCGCCGTCGTCAGCTGGCCGGAAGCGTACGTCGGCAAGAAATACCTCGACGCTCTGGAATTCTATATGGTTAAATGGTGCGACAACGAGCGCGCGTTTTGGTCGGAGCAGCAGAATCAGCCTCTCGAGGCGAACGCGGGCTTCTTCAAACTTCCCGCGAAGGAAATCGCAAAGCGTCTCAACGGGTTCGACGAGGGAACCGTCCCGGAAGACTGCGCCAAAATCACCGCCGCCGTCGACGTTCACTCCGACGTTCTCTACTTCGCCGTCGTCGCATGGTCCGACGATTTCACCGGGCGCGTGATCGAATATGGAACCTACCCGAAACAGCGGCGCTCGTACTTCGCGAAAAACGACGGAGGACTGGAGACGCTGAAAAGCGTTTACGTCGGCGAGAACGCCGACGGGCGGCTCTTTCATGGGCTCGCCGATTTGTTGACGATTCTCAAAGGGCGAAAATATTACCCAGAAGGTAATGAGGACGCGAGAGGAATCGACAGAATTCTCGTCGACTGCGGATGGAAACCGGAAATCGTCGAGAACGCGATCCGTGCGACGGACGTCCGGCTCGTCGTGCCTTGTAAAGGCGTCGCGATCGGCGCGTCACGGTCGCCGATGCGTCAATGGCCGCGACGCGTGGGGCGCGTCTTCGGCTGGCATTTGCTCGACGAAAAGGTCGCGAATCTTTCGCTCCGAACGATCCTCGTCGACGTCAACTACTGGAAGACGCGGATTCACGAAGCGTTCGGACTCTCGCCAGGCGAGCCGGGGTCGCTCTCGCTCTTCAGTCGTTCGCGGCGCGACGCCTTTAGACAAGCGACCAACGGGAGCGAGAATACAGACGCGAGCGGAAGCTCGCAACCGTCCCCCGCGACGTCGCGGGCCGGCGCTCACAGAATGTTTTCCGAACACCTTGCCGCCGAAACGGCGAAGCTCGTCGAACATGCGACGAACAAGGTCGTCGAATGGTCGCCGAACATTAACCGACCGGACAACCACTTCTTCGACGCGCTTGTCTATACGTCCGCAGCGGCGTCGAGTTTAGGGCTTATTACTCCCGATTCCTCCGTCAATCGCTAAAAAAGCGACTTGCCGATTATAAGGGCAGGAGGCGCGAAAAAATGAACGCGGAAATTACTAAGATTTACACAGAACGTCTCGAGTCGGTCAGGAACCGGATTCGTATGTTGCGCGACGCGCTCGCGGATCCGTCTGCGCTCTCCGAGATTGCTATCGACGGCGTTTCTGAAAAGATGTCGCGCGCGCAGCTCGTTCAAGAACTGAAAGAACTCGAGGCGGAGGAACTGTCGCTCATGATGAAAGCGTCGGGAAGACCGTCGCGAATTTTTAAGGTCGATTTAAGATGAGCCGCGACGTCGCGGCGGACGGTTCGCGCTTCCGCGCGCGCGTAAAGCATCGCGTCGCGTTGCGACGCTTAACAAAAACAAAGCGCCTAGATAATGAAACTCGTTCAAAGATTTAAAAACGCCGTGAAGGCGTTCCGATATGAGGCGGTCGAGTCGTCGCCGACGCGTCGGACGATTTACGTCTCCACGAAGTCGGAAGACCAGGAACTTTCGCCGCAGAAGCGCAAGGCGCTCGTCTCCGAGTCGCGCGACCAACAGCGGAATTTCACCCTTGCCGGTTTCGCGCTGCGAAAGCACCTTCAGTTCGTCAGCTACTACCGATTTTCCGCTGAAACGCCGAATCGAGAGTTCAATCGCGCGCTCGAACGCCGTCTCGACGCCTGGAAACGTCGCGAGAACTGCGACGGGGCGCGTCGCTCGGCGTTTGACGAACTGCTTACGCTTGTCGAATCGCATCGCGCCGTCGACGGCGACGTCGGGATTCTGCGACGCTCGGACGGTCGGATTCAAATCGTCGAAGGGGACCGGATAAAGAACCCGCCTGAGGATCGGTTGACTCAAGCCGACCAACGGGAGGCGGAGATTTCACGCGCGCGCGGTAGCGCGAACCCGGATGCAACGCCGGCGCGTTGCTGGGTCAACGGGGTCGAAATCGACCGCGACGGCGTCGCGAAGCGTTACGCGATATGGTCGCGCGACCGAAACGGGACGCTTGTCTATGAACGGAACGTCTCCGCCGACGTCTTCGATTTGATCGCCTATCGCACCCGGCGCGACCAGATTCGCGGCGTCTCGCTCTTCGCGCCTGCCGTCAAGATGATCTCCTACCTCTACGACGGGCTCGACTACGCGCTTGCCAAGCTCAAGCTCGAACAGATGATGGGAATCGTCACGAAACTCGAAGACGGCGGCAACCTCGTCGGCGTTTCCGGAACGGATCCTAATGTTGTTGGCGGCGCGCTTCGTGAGAAGTTCGGGCGCGACCTGCTCCATATCGCGCTCAAGACCGGCGAAGAAGCGGCGTTCATGGAGTCGAACAATCCGTCGCAGAACTTTCAATCCTTCACGGAACTCGTCAGCCGTTTGATTTTCGCGTCCCTCGACCTCCCGTATTCCTTTTTCGACGGGTCTAAAACCAACTTTTACGGCTCGAAAGGGGAGTTTGAACAGTACCTCGACACGGTCGAGAAAAAACAGGCGCCGACGATCGCCACGCTCAACGAATGGGTCTTTGATTGGCTGCTCCCAAACTGGGTCGCGGAAGGTTCGATTCAGCTTCCGACCGGGTGGACGATCGACAAGGTTCGCGAGGACTGCGGCTGGAAAGGTTCGGGGCTTCCTTACTGGCGTCTCTTTGAGTATGTGAAACAGACGCAGACGGCAATCAACGGCGGACTCGTCGACCCGTACGCGCTCGCCGACTCCTTCGGCGAGTCCTTTACCCGCAACATCGAAAAGCTCAAGCAGGCGCGAGAATACGCCCAAGAAAACGGCGTATTCTTGCCCTATGGCGAACCCGTCAAGACGAATGTAGGTTTGTAAATGGCAGGAACCTTGGATTACGTCCAGAAAGGCGAAGCGATTACCGCCGAGAAATGGAACGCGCTCGTCGAACGTATCAACGCGCTCGAACAAGGAACTTGTTTCGGTTTTGGCGTGACAAGAAGACCAAAAGGGGGCGGAGGGCCTGTATTAAAACCGTGTAGACTTCTATCGTCGTGGGCGCAGAACGACGCGGGCGTCTGGCAAGGTCGCGCGTGCTTCATTATTCCGGAGACGGGGCGTCCCGATCCGAGTTTTGTTTTCGACGTCTACTGTCCCGCCGCGTCGGGGCGACCGGAGGGAGAGCCGTACTCGTGGAGGTTCTGGGCGGCGTATGATAAAGATCGAAAACGCTGGGAGTCGTTGCAGCAGCCGGTCTATCAGCGGATATACGTCGGCGGAAGCTATATTTCGGCGGGAGCGTATGACGTCGATCTCGGCGGATACCGCATCGACAACGAAGGACTCACGAACGCCGTCGTTCCCGGCGACGCTTATTCCAACACAAAAACGCTCTACTTCAACCGCCGCTTCTTCCAATGGATTCCGTCGACGCTCGATATCGTCGGCAAGAAGGAAATCTCGCTCGTCGTGCATTATGAGACGGTCGTCACTCCTAACGGAAATAAATCGATAGTCGTGCTAGGCGCGGCAAATTAAGAAAGGAAAACGTAATGCCAAAGAAACTCAACCTCGTTATTCTCTCGTCTGACTATATTTCGCAGTTCTGGGGGCGCGTTGTCTTTGACTATTCGACGCTCAAGTTCCCGGAACGCGCCGCGCTCGATTACGATCATTGGGACGACGAGATTATTGGTTATATCGAGAATTTTAAGGCGACCGACGAGGCCGTGACCGCCGACGCCGTACTACTCGACGAGTCGCCGAGCGACAGGGCGACCGAGGTCGCGTACAACCTCGCCAACGGCGTGCCGTACGAAGCGTCGGCGCTCATCGACCTGGAAAGCGCAACGGAAACCGAAGTTCTCAACGACGCGGTCGAGACGGTCAACGGTCGCGAACTGCGCGGGCCTTTTACGCTCTATCGAGGCGCGACGCTGCGCGGCGTCGCCGTTTGTCCACACGGAGCCGACGCGAAAACGCGCACGTCGCTCGCTTTGTCAACTTCCACGAAAGGTAAACTCATGACTTTAAAAACAGAACTGAACGGCGACGCGGTGAAACTCTCCGCTGAAGGCCGGGACGTCCCGGCTGACGGTTCGCGCTGCCGCGCGGAGAGTGAAGATCCGCGTCCGTTGGACGCTGGCGCTGAAACTAACGCAAGCCGTCCAACGGACGGCGGAAACACAGACGCGAGCGGAAGCGCGGATCCGGCGCCGGTTGAGGTTGTCGGCGAAGTCGTCGACGTGCCGGAACCTGAGGACGCGGTGAAATTGTCGGAGGGACGACAGCCGCGGTCCCTTGGCGCCGACTTTGACGCGATGGTCGCGGAATTCGGGCTCGAACGCGGAGTCGAGTATTATCGCGAAGGCTATTCGCTCGACGAAGCGCGTCTCGACGACTACGCGAAACTCAAAGCGGCGAAGAAAGACGACTCCGAACTCGTCGCGCTGCGTAACGAGGTCAAAGAACTCAAAGAAAAGCTCGCGCAGCTCTCCGCCCCACGTCGCGGAGATCCGGACGGAGTCGCCGAGATTACGTCTCGAAAACAGGAACAACAGGCGGACGCGCTTCAGGCGCTCGCCGCGAAATACAAAAAGAACGGCGTCGTCCGTTTATCTTGAATTTTAACGCCAAAGCAGAAAGGAAAACGCCATGGCTATTATGACCTCTGCGGACGTCTTGAAGATCAACAACTCCGAGGAACTTGTCGGGGTGATCGACGACGTCGTCAAAGAAATTCCGGAACTTCGTTTCTTCGCCGCGTCGCCCGTGACGAAGAACACGTTCAAAACGCTCGCCGTCGAGACGCTGCCGACGGTCGGGTTCCGCGACCCAGCCGGGCTTCGAACGTTCGACACGGTCGGACTCGCGAACCACGAGATCGCGTGCAAGTACCTCGACGCGTCGTGGACGCTTCCCGTCGCGATCGCGCAGCAGTGCGACTGGGGCGAAGACTTCGCCAAGGCGCTCGAGACCAAGGCGCATCTCAAGTCTGCGTTCTTCGCGCTCTCTAAGCAGATATGGACCGGAACCTCGAACGACGCGAACGGGTTCGTCGGTTTCGACGCGCTCATCGCAGCCGTCGATTCCGGCGCGATGGTCATTACGGCGAACGAGTCCGCGTCCGACGCGTCGAGCGTCTACGCCGTTCGCACCGGCATTGACTCCGCGCAGCTCGCTTGGGGTTCGAACGGTCAGTTCGACGAAGGCGACATCCTCGAGCAGATGCTCTACACGCAGGAAACGGAAGGATCCGGCTCCGGCGCGACGACCGTCACGAAAGGCGCCTGGCATTACGCTCAGAAACTCGGCGGCTGGGTCGGACTTCAGGTCACGTCGAAATACGCCGCCGCGAAGATCGAAAAACTCTCCGCGACGTCGGGTAAGGTCGGTCTTGACGACGATCTGCTCTATCAGCTGATCGAGAAGTTCCCCGCGAGCGTTAAGCCGAACGGAATCTTTATGTCGAGGCGGTCCTTTTCGCAGCTGCGTCAGTCGCGAACGACGTATTCGCCCGTCGGAGCGCCGGCGCCGTATCCGGACAACTTTGAAGGGATTCCAATCTACGTCTCCGACGCCATCGCGTAGGCCGCGACCGCGCGGCTCCGGGTTACGAGCTACCGCTCGGGGCTGCGCTTTCGCTCCCGTTGGTCGCTTGTCCTTTACAAGGCTAGCGATTAACAGGAGTGGAGCTTCACGCATGAGCGGTAGCTCATAATAAAACACGCCTTCGGCGTGGAGGGGAAAATGCCCATGAAATACGTTATTCCGATCGCGGTTGAAATCGAGGACGCCGTCAAACTGCTGGGCGCGCTCCCTCCGACCGCGTCGGCGACCCGAACCGAGCTCGCTCGGAAAGTCGCCGAGATTATTAAGAACTACGAGCCGACCGTCGCAAAGAAGGAAACGCCGGTCGTCGAGGAGGAGGAAACGCCGTCCGAAACGGTTGAAACTCCGAAAAAGACCGCGAAAAAGTCTGCAAAGAAAGCTTCGAAGTGATTCAAAGGGGACGGTTTTATATGACACGAGTTCTTCTCCTTGTAGCGTTGCTCCTGACGACCGCGACGGCGTCGGCGCAGTGGATCCGCTGGTATTATCCAACGGGAAGCCAATGCGTCGACGGTTCATGTCGTCAAGACGTGAAACCGTCTCCGTCTTCAACGAAAGAAGAAAAGAAGGAACCGCCGAAATCGGAAGAACCGAAGGCCGACGAACCCAAAGAGGAATCGGTCGAGGCGCCGTCTATAGCGCGGTCGCGTTTTAGCGCGCCGAGCGTCGAAATCGCCGACGCGTGCGACGAAATCCTCGACAGACTCGAGGAACGCTACGGCAAGCCGAAGGTCTGGCGCGCTTTTCCGGTTTACTTTGAGCGGTATCGCGGCGACGGGATCGCCGGGTATACGAGCTACGTCGCGCCGAACGTCGCTAAGGTCGTCTGTTTCGAGTCCTTCGAGACGGCGAAGGGCGGCACGCTCGACCACGAACTGACGCACGCGTTTTTCTTCTACTTCCTCAACTCGAATTTCGACTTGTTCCTCAACGAGGGACTCGCGCAAAATTCCGAATACCGTCGACGCGAGACGCTGCGGCAGACCGTTTACCGTCGCTACAACAACGGGGAATTTTGGGATATTTCGCGCCTTTATGGACGGAACCGATACGACGCGGGGCTTCTGCTTTATCACGAAGGCTTCAGCGTCGTCGATTTTTTAATCGGACGCGGCGGCTCGAAATGGTTCGCTGCGTTCATGGAAGAGTTGGTCAAGACGAACGACGTCGACAAGACGCTCGCGCGTTTTTACGGGTATAAGAATCTTAAAGAGCTTCAAAACGCTTGGACGGAATACGTCGAAGGCGGTCAGGATCGGAGCTCGGTCAAGGCTGTCTTTTAGGGGCTTGAAAATGAGAAAAATGATTTTTCGGACGCTTGTCTCGTCTGTGATCGCGCTGACGACGACTTGTGTTTTTTCCGCCGACGAGGTGAAAGTCGTCTATCCGTCCAGCGCGACGGAGATCGCGGAGCTGGATTCCTCGACGGTCTCCAAACGCGCCGAGCCGCCGGTGCGCGAAGAGACGGAGTTTGATCCCGTGACGCCTTTGGGTCAGATCCGCGCGGTCCGCGATTCGCTCACGCGCACGGAAGAGGCGCTCGAAGAGATTCGGACGACGCTCAAGAAGGACGACGACGGGCTGCTTTCGAGCCTCTTCCCACTCGCGAAGAAGAGCGCGGACGACGGGGCGGAGACGAAATCGAACGTCGAGACGCTTTTGAAGACGACCGACGGAATCGGCGCGAAGCTCGACGCGCTCGCCAAGACGACGGAAAACCTTCGCGCGACGGTCGAATCCGCGCAGAAAACAGCCGCGTCGATCGAGAAGATTCGGACGTCGCGCTGGACCGACGTCGCGGTCTTCGCGATCCTCGCGCTCGTCGCGATTCAGCTGCTGATGAAGGTCGGAAGCGTGATTTCCGGCGTCGTCCAGTCGTCGCGAGAACGGCTCGAGGCGCGAATCTACGAAAAAGCGGAACAGCTCGTTCAGTCAAGGAAGACGGCGAGCGCTTCCGCAGTTAAAAAAGAAACTAAATAAGAGAAAGAGGTTTGAAATCATGTCTGAGAAAACTGCGATTATATCCCGCGTTGAAGAAGGCCAGCAGGCGATCGTCATAACGCTGCTCGCGAAGAACGAACATGGCGACGCGATTCTCGACTCTCAGCTCGACGCGGCGATCGCGACGGCGAAGAACGTGCTCCAGCTCCTCGGCTGCGAAGTCGCCGCGTCCGGCTCGGCGCTCCGCTTCGGCTCGGATGAAGTCGGAAAAGTCGCGCGTCTAACCGCGACGATCGACGTGATCGAAGAAGCCGACGCGACCGAAGAACCGACCGAAACGGAAGAATAAAACAAGAGGCCCGTCAATGGCTGAGATTTTTGTGAACAGTACCGCGGATTCCGGAACCGGAACTCTTCGCGCCGCGATTGCGGCGGCGCAGAACGGCGACGTGATTCTGTTCGACTCTGCGATCTTTCCAGCGGGGCAGACGACGGTTATCTACTTGTCCTCGTACCTGACCGTCAATAAGTCGATCTCGATCTACGGCGGTTCCTCGGACGGGAACGGCGGTTATACGTCAGGCGCGACGATTACGCGCTACGTCAAGCGCGAGATTGACGGAACCGAAACCGAGGTAGTCGTAGACGACGACAATCCCGCGCTTGAAGGCGAAGTTGTGCTTATGCACGTTACGACGCGGGTTGCGCTGGACGGTCAGGCTGTACAAGCCCCTGACGCCGCCGACGAATGGTCGGGCTGGACGGGGAGTAGAATCCTTTATGTCGCGAGCGCGACGAACGTTGACGTCGAGACGACGATCAGCGGGCTGACGTTTCAGAACGGACTCTGTACCGCGTCGGAATATTCCGCCGTGTTGGGAACGGCGACGTCGTCGTCGGAATTGCGAGCGCGGTTTGAAGATTGCAAGGTCGCAGGGAATGTCAACTCTAACGGTTATGGCGGCGGCGTAACGCTACGGTCGTTAAACGTTGCGAATTACACGTTTATCCGTTGCGAATTTCGCGACTGTAAAGCTAAATCAAACGCAGGCTGTTTCTACATAAGAGACAACGCTTCGGCGTCGTTCACCGACTGCACATTTTCGACGAACACTGCAACCAATTCCGGCGGCGCGGTTTCTTCGACTAATACCAGCGCGAACACGTTCACCGACTGCACATTTTCGACGAACACTGCAACCAATTCCGGCGGCGCGGTTTATTCATATGGAACCAGCGCGAACACGTTCACCGACTGCACATTTTCGACGAACACTGCCAATTACGGCGGCGCGGTCAGAGTAAACTCAGCCGGTTTCGTTTCGTTTGTCGGCGAGACGACGACGATCAAAGACTGCGAGGCGGCGACGGGGTCGGGAATCTATCATTCGTCGATACGCGCCATCGTCGGGACGCCGTCGCTGGAGAACTGCGAGGTCGTCTACGACGTCGACGCGGCGACGCGGACGACGCGATATTTCATGACGACCGCCGATTCCGGGACGGGTTCGCTCCGCGCCGTTCTTGCGGAGTGCGCCGCGAACGATACGGTCGAGCCTGACCCGGAAACGTTTGCAGTCGGTTCGACCGTTACGATTCTGCTCGCGTCGCCAATTACGGTCGCTAAGCGCGTCCACCTGAAAGGCGCGGGGCGGAAGATTGTCCTCGACGGGCAGGGCGCGTGTCGGTGCGTGATCGTTAACGACGGTCAAGCGCTTGACGCTGAAGACGTCGCGATCGTCGGCGGATATACGACCGCCAACACAGGCTCCGCGCTGACGCTGACGGGTTCGCCCGGCGTGATTCTGACGCGCTCGGTCGTCGCGGGCGCCTATGGATACCGACCGATTTATACGTCGTCGAGCGGCGGGGTGTTGGCGATTTCGTCCATGATTGCGGGCAACTACGCGACCAACGCTTGGCCCGGTTGTCCGCTACGCGGGGTCGGAAGCACGATCTGCGGGAATTACCTCAATGGGACGCACAGCAACTCGAACGCCTACGGCGACGGGTCGATCTACAATGCGACGCCCTCCGAGGTGGGGTTTGTCGTCGCGCCGTCCGATACGCTCGCGGCGGAGGACTTCGACAAAGACCTGTGGAAACAATGGGATTTGTCGCTTGCGCCCGAATCGTCCTACGCGACGACGACCGCAGAGGATTGGGAAGACGCCGATCTTTGGGTTGACGGCGACGACTGGCGATATGACACGCTCGGACTTCCGCGCAAAGCGAACGGCGCGGCGGGGGCGTATGAGAGATACGACGTAGATTATTGGCTCGATTCCGCGTCGGAGGCGTGGTTCAGCGACGAGGATTGCTGGACGACGTCGCGGACGGGCGGACAGCGACCGTCGCCGCCTTTAGCGGGAACATACTTCATCAACCGCGACGTCGTCTGGAAAGACCAGCCTCCGGCAGGGTCGCGCGTCATTCTCGGACAAAACGTCGCCGCGACGTTTTCGGGAACGCCGGACGCCGCGACGCTTGCGCTCGGAGCGGCTCTTACGCTCAACGGTTCAGTCGAGTCGCTGACGGTTTCTAAGAACGCGACCTCGTCCGTCGTTCCGAGCGACGAACTCGTTCTCGCGGTCGGCGCGTTCTTTACACTGTCGACTTCGCAGCGATTCGATTCGATTACGGCGTCGGACCGCTCGACGCTGACGCTTGCGGACGGGATCGCCGTCAGTTCCGCCGCTGTCGCGTTTGACGCCGCGACGATAACGTCGAGCGGGCGCGCGTACTTTGCGACGAGTCCGGACGCGGACGTTTCCGCAGCGACGTTTGACGGCGTCGTTTCTTGCGAGTATGGCGCGGGCGCGTCGAACTTTGTCGCGGGAGGGTCCGTCGTCACATGGGACGCGGTCGATCCGACGATTTCGGTTCTCATCGAACGCGAAACGGAAAGCGGATGGAAAACGGTCGCGCAGACGGTCGGAACGAGTCTGCCGCTCTATCTGCCGGGGACGAACGTCGTCCGACTTTTTGACGGCGCGTCGTTCCTGACGACGACGCAGACGCATCTGCACGCGTGGCTCGAATATTCGCCGACGATTACCGTCGCGACGGCGACGTCGAAGCCTTACGACGTCACGACGCAGACGGCGAAAAAATACAAAATCACGAAAGGATTAATCATGGCGTCGCAATATTACAACCGAGGCGAGGCGCCTCTCTTCTTCGCGCGCGTCGAAGATTCCGAAACGTCGGCGATTGTGCCGTCGTCGTCTGTCACGGCGATTTCCTATACGGCCTACAAAGTCACGACGAGCTGGTCGAACGAGGTGCGGACGCCAGTCGAAGGGCATGAGAACGTCGCGATCGACCCTGCCGCGTATCTCGACGAGCTCGTCGACGACGATCCGCGCTGGACGGAAGACGAGACTGGGTACAACTTCGTTTTTGAACCCGACACGACCGTCAATCCAATCTTCCCTGACGGCGGACGGTACGTCGTCGTCATAACGATCCAGTTCGCAAACGCGAACCCTGCGCCGATTTCATACGAGATAGAAGTTAAATGACACGGATTCAGGACAGAATCGACGGCGCCGTCGCGCGCACGGCGCCGCGATATTGCGGGCCGCGACGTCGCGGCGGACGGTTCGCGCTTCCGCGCGGTTGGTTCGGCGGCGCTCCCGTTGGTCGCTTACTTTAAAGCGGGGCAAACAATGAGAATTCAAGACAGAATTGACGGCGCCGTCGCGCGCGCGGCGGCGCGATATTGCGGCAAGTTCACTGTAGAGCTTGCGAGTCCGCAAGCGACCAACGGGAGCGAAAATACAAACGCGAGCGGAAGCTCGCTACCCGCCGCCGGGCGGACCCGGCTGACGCTCGTCGCCGTGAAGCGCGACGCGGCGGTCGACGCCGTCGATTCCGCAATTTCGTCGCGACTCTATGAGTTCGTCGTCGCGCCGTCGTCTGCCGCCGCGCTCGTTAAACTCACGGGAGGAACGACGCTAAACAAGAATCTCGACGAGATTCGGAAGATCGTGATCCGCGAGTTCCAGAACGACGAGCAGGTTGCGGAATATCGCGTCAACGCGTCGCGACCGCTGGCGGAAAACACGCCGACAGGAGGCGTTCTGAGATTGTTCGCTTATCAAACGAAAGGATAAGGTCCCGACATGACGACGGCGCAACTTTTAACGGCGTTGAAAGACGAGATTCAGCGTCGATTCGGATACGTCGCGACGATTCTATATGCGAGAAACGCCGACGTCGCGGAGCTGACGGAGCGGCGCGTCGTGTTGCAGCCGTCCCTTTTTTCGGTCGAACGGACCGGCAGAAGCGACCCTCGGCGCGTCTTCGCGGTCGACGTCATCTCCGAGGAACATGTCGGGCTCGAGAACGTCGAGGCGACGGCGCGCGCGAGAGTCGCGGAATTTGAGACGATCGCGAACTCCTTCACACGGTCGCCGTTCCTTGGCGAAACGAACGCGTTCTGTCAGAGCGTCAAGACGTTCGACGACGCGCCCGCCGTTGTGAACTCGGCGATCGTCGAGAACGGATACGCGCTCGTTCTGAGCGGCGTGAGAATAACATTTGTGGAGAATTGAGCGTCTCGCATTCGCAAATCGTCCAACGGACGGCGACGATTCCACGAGCGTACGGTAGCGCGAACCCGCAGCCTGGCGGTCCCAGCTAGATCCAGCCGACGAAATGAAAGAGCCAAGCGACTCCGAGGAAAGCGAAGGAACATCCAGCGGCGGCGACTAGATAGCCGGGCGGCGTCACGTTTTCATATTCGCGTTTTTTAGTCGGCCAAAAATACCAGAGAAAAAACAAAAAGAAAAACAAAAGCGAGAAAAGAAGACCAAAGACCGACTCGTTTTCTTTTTCGTTTTCCATAGCGCGACAATTAAAGGCGGTTTAAAATGTCGAAAGTTAAAGCGGGCGAGGCTTACGTCGAAATCACGGTTGAAGGAGCAGGCCGAGCCGAGATTGCGCTTGGTAAGATACAGCAAACGGCGAACGCCGTCAACGGATCCGTCAAAAAACTCGCCGCGTCGTTCGCAGCGCTAAACAATTTGTTCGCTTTTGGCTTCCGTCATATTTCCACATTTTCCGCCGAGTTTGGCAAGACCGGCGACGTTTTCGACAAAGCGTCGTCGCGTCTCGGAATCTCCGCGACCGCTTTGTCCGAGTACGATTACGCGGCGCAGCGCTGCGGAGCGTCTCTCGGAGACGTCGAGAACGCCGTCAAGAATATCCAGAAGAAACTCGTCGAGGCGCAAAACGGTTCGGACGGCGCTCGCAAAGCGTTCGAGCAGCTGGGGTTGTCGGTTTCCGAGCTTGCGGGACTGTCTCCCGAGCGTCAGTTTGAAGAGGTCGCGCGCGCGGTCGGTTCGATCGACGATCCGACGCTGAGGGCCGGCGCCGCGCTTCGGCTTATGCGCGACGCGGGGCAGAAGCTGACGCCGCTTTTCAACGAAGGACCGGAAGGCTTACGAAAACTCCGCGAAGAAGCGAAGAGCCTCGGCGCGTCTTTTTCAGACTCCGACGCAAAACTCGGCGCGGGCTACGTCGACGCGATTACAAACTTGAAAGCCAGTTTTCAAGGTTTGAAAAACGCGCTCGCAGCCGAGCTTGTTCCGTCAATTCAGAAAGTCGTCGAGACGTTAACGGGGTATTTTGTCAAGATGCGAGAATGGACGCGCGTCCATCAGGACGCGGTCGAGAAGATTAAAAACGCGACCAAGGCGTTCGCGCCTTACGTCGCGCAAATTGTCGCGGCGACGGTCGCGTTTAACGCGATTCGAGCGACGCCGGTTCTTTCTAAAATTCCGGCGCAATGGCTGGCGATCGCGGCGGCGATCACCGTCGCGTATACGGCTTTCAAAACGTGGCGCGGCGCCGTCGACGCGGCGCGAGGGTCGCAGTGGTCTGAAACGGCTCAAAAACAGCTCGACGGGGGAGACGAGAGTCGAAAGGGCAGTCAGACGGACCTTGACCGTTTGAAGACTTTGCGCGACATATCGAAAGCGCACGAACTGGATAATTCGCAGCTCAGCGAAGCCGACCGTCTCGCCAAACGATTGCGCGACGCTTACGGCGACGTCGGAATCGAGGTCGATAAAACTACGGGGAAGATTAAACTCGCGACCGACGCGCAAAGAGAGTTGAATCGACGGATGCTCGAATCGGAGAAGCGCGAACTTGAAGCGGCTCTTGCCGAAGCGAAAAAAAACGCCGATCGTCAGACGATTTCGTTAAAAATCGCAGGCGAAACCGAGCTCGGCTTCGGCGAATATTGGCTTGGCAAAAAAGGCGCGAACGGCAAACGCGGGCGCGGCGTCGTCGACGGCGGATGGCGCGGCGTATTCGAAACGTCTCGAGACGAAAAGCATCTCGAAGTTCTGAGGAGCGACGCGGAATTTCAGAAGAAGGTTGGCGACGCGCTTGCCGAGGCTAATCAAAAGGCGAGCGACTTAGAAGCGAGACTCGCTCAATGCAACAAGGAACTCGAAAACGTTCCCAACGAACCGCTCGCGGAACTTGTCGAGACGGAGGAAGAGTATCAAAAGAAACTCGAGGATCGAAAGAAAGCGCTCGAGGCTGTCGCCGATTATGAAAAGAGAAGAGCCGACGAAAATCGCAACGGGCTTGAGCGCGAAATTCAGCAAATTGAAGAAGAGACGAACGCGTACCGCGAGCAGTTGGCGACGCTTAAGAAAATGACGGCGGAGGAGCTCAAACTACAGGAAGCGCGCGCGAAGAGAATTGCCGACGCGCTGAAGGACGAAGAAGACGAAACGCGGCGCGGCGAGCTTCAGACGGAACTCGACGAAGCCAACGCGAAAATCGAGGCGTCGAAGAAAGAAATTTCGTCGCTCGACGAGAAAGACGCGCGCGCGGCTCAAGACCAAAAAGAACGATCGAGCGCCGCGGCGCAGAAAGTCGTCGACGATTGGGACCGCAAATATAACGGCAAAGTTGAGGACGACGCGCAAGCCGACCAGAAAGAGATCGACGAATATCGCGGCGCGTTGAAGGTTAAATGGAACGAGCTGTCGGACGAATGGGGTCGCCTCGTGATCGAACGCATGACGGCCGCGACTCAAGAGGCGGCAGACGCTCTTGACGCGCAAATAAAAGACGTCGAGTCTCAGCTGAACGACGTCGCGGAGAAGTCGGCGAACGCGGAAAAGACGGTCGCCGACAAAAAGGCGGAAGAAAAGAACGAAAAGGACAGAACGGCGAACGAGCGGATCCTTGCGGCGGCGGAACGCTTCATGGGACCGGCTGAAAAGTTCCAGCTCGCCGCGACACAGATGGATCAAGCGCTCGTCGACCTCGCCGAAGCGCAGGAATCTGGCGACAAGGACAAAATCGCGTCGGCTCTCGAACGACTTGGCGAAGCGAAAGACAAATATGAGAGCGCCGAGAGCGCGTCTTCGAGCATCGCGCAGAGCATGAAGAGCCTTGGCGGCTCGTTCGACGCGTGGCAGGCGGCGTCGCTTTCAACGAAGAATTCGACGGATAAGAAACTTTATGACGAGACGCGAACGCAGACGCGTTATCTTGCCGAAATAGCAAGGCGCGTCGGCGTCGCGGCGTTCGGATAATAAACGATGAAAAACTTTTCGGACGACGTCAAACGCAAGATATTAAAAGCGCTCGAATGGACGGCGATCGACGTGATGCGATCGGCGCGCGCGTCGATTAAAAGCGGCGGCAAGACTCAGTCGTCGAAGAACTGGCAGACGTCGAAACCGGGCGAGCCGCCGCGATCGCACGCGGGAACGCTCAAACAGGCGATTCGGTATGAACGAGACGGCGCAGGATATGTCGTCGGCGCTCCGAAACTCGGTTCCAGCGCCGCTCTAAAGGCTCTTGAACACGGAGGGACGTCGTCAATCAGGGCGACTTATTATTCGGAAGAATACGTCGCGAACGTTCGAAAGAAAAAACGCGTCGCGTCGAAGGCGAAGCGAAACGGCGACGTTCGAGTTCGACCGAAAACGACGCGTCCTTATACGCTTTATACGAAAAACAATCCTCGCGGCGTTCGCGTTACGGAATACCAGTATTTTTGGAGTCGCGACACATGGGAGCGAGCGCGAAACACGACGGCGTTTCAGACTTGGGCGCGAGGCGTTCGTCAAACGGAAACAACGTCGATTCGGATCGCGGCGCGTCCGTACATGACGCCGGCGCTCGCTAAAGAAATTGAAACGACTAAAATGAACGCGCGACTCGTTCGCGCTTTTCGATAAACCCTTTAATGAAAGGATTTTGCTATGAGTTTAAAAAGAGGGTTCGACGCGACGGTCACGATCGGCTCCGGCAGCGGCGCGAAGACGCTTGTGACGCGCGGCGACGTCGCGTACGACGAGTCTCGGACGGAAATCGAAGTAAAGAACGCGGCTGCGGACGAGGTGCGATATGTTCCTGGAATGCAGTCGACGACGTTTCAGATTACCGTTCAGGCTGGAACCGATCCGGAAGACACGGCTGGCTACGACGCTTATACCGAGCTTCGTGGATATTACGAAACGGGGACGACGTTCCCGGTCACGTTCACGTCGCCGGGCGGAATGTCCGTGTCGAAAAACATGATCGTGACGCACTGGGTCGACAACGATCCCGTCGACGGTCTGAACGACGCGACGGTCGACCTTCGCGTTTCGGCAGGCGACGCTTCGACTCCGTACTTTCCGACGACTCCGTGAGAATAAGCGTTGACGGCAGAAAAAACGGTCGAGATCGTTAAGATTTCGACCGTTATTTGAAAGGGTAATCATGCAGATTTTTAAAGACTTCGACGGACAAGAGTGGACGATCGACTTAAATATCGCGACGGCGCGAGCTATTCGAGCCAGAATGGCGACGGTCGATTCGCTGAAGGACGTCGACTTTTTGGATCATGCGGCGATGTTGCTGTCGCTGAACGACGTTTTCTTCGCCGCCGATCTTTTGTTTGTCGTTTGCGAGAAGCAGGCGAATGAGCGTGGAATCGATTCGGAAACGTTTGGTCGAAGCTTACGAGGCGACGTTCTCTTTGACGCGATCGCCGCGTTCACCGCCGAATACATTGATTTTTTCCCCGATCCGACGATTCGGGAGAAGATCCGGGTCGTCGCGGAAAAGAACAGGGAGACGCTGACGTTTCTTTACGACGCGATCGCAAAAGGCGCGACGAAAGAACTCGAGAAAATTCTCGACGACGCGGCGAAGACGTATGGCGAGCCGTCCTGAAGACGACGGCGCTTGCCGGCGGCTACGACTCTGTCAAAGAATTGACGTATGCCGAAGCGGTTGAAATTGCGACGGCGAAGCGTCTCGAAGAATGGGAGCGTGTCGCGTTTCTTTCGACGCACGCCGTCAACGCGAATCCGTATTTGAAGCGCGCGATTATCGTCGAGAATCCGTTAAGAGAACCGCCGCAACCGGTCAAAATGACGGAGCGAGAAGTCGCGGCGCTTTTTAAGAAGTTGAGCGAGGAAAAATGACGTCTGCGGAAATATATACGGTCGAAGGCTCGGACGGCGTTACATACCGAATCACGTCGGTCGATTCGGCGACGACGAGAGGGTCGTTTGGAATTCCGACCGAATCGGAGCGTGAATGGACGGTTGAAGCGGTAGACCAGCGCGGCAATTACTTCGCCGCCGCGTTTGTCTTCTTTCAGTTTATTTCGAGTCGCCACGCGACAGATCCGTGGGGAAACCCGGTTGCGGAGAACGGAATAGAATTAACGGAAGAAGCGGAAAGTCTTTCGCGCGTATTTCGCGGTCGGGTTCGCTGGTCTTTTCCCACTGCGACAGCCGGCGCCGGCTCGGAGTCGAGCGATTCGTCAGGCGGAGGGGGAGACGGCGGCGATTCTGGCGCAGGCGGTCCGTTCAGTTACGTCCCGTTCATTTCGAGTTTTTCAACGGCGGGAGGAACGCGACACGTCGACGTGAGTTATGGCACGCGCGCCTATGCCATTAACGGGTCCGCTCCGAATTTCGGCGGCGGAATCGGCTGGAACGGCGAAGGATTCGACGGCGTCGATATTGTGTCGCCGTCGATTGTGTTTGACGTTACTGCGCGAACTCCGGTCGGTTTCGTTGCGAATTTTGCCACTTTTTTAAACAAGGTCGTTCCGTTTATCGGCTGCGTCAACAGCGAATCTTTTTACGGATGCGCGCCGGGTACGGTGCTTTTCAACGGCATCACGTCGAGCTCGCTCAAATCACGCACGACAAATTCCGGCGCAACGGATTACTATTGGGAAATGACTTATTCGTTCGCCGCGCAGCCGAACGTCGTTTTGAACGTGCAAGGCGTCGCAGTGCCGAAGGGCGGATGGGAGTATGTGTGGGCGCTCGGATCAGAAGAAAGCGTTCAAGCGATTTACGTCGAGCAGGTTTATCAGACGGCCAACCTGTCGCAACTTGGATTCGGTTGATAGATAATTAAGAAAAAAGGAACAAGCCGTGTCTAGATTTTTTATAAGTAATTACAGAATTAAGGTTTAAATAAATCCGCCGCGGCTATATTGAGTCTGACCTGAAATTCAAGTTTGACTCGTAAAATACCGAGCGAAACCGAAAAAACAAGGGTTTTTTGAAAGGGCGGAAACGCCATTTTTTTTATGTATTTTTACGTAGTTTGACGCCGTTTTGTGGGTCGTTTTGTGGGTCGCGTGTCTAA
>Ga0310695_10002702_pt1 | contig 36739 bp, 19 predicted proteins | sample RumenRJG_04DNA_FD_203882 | JGI IMG/M metagenome (GOLD analysis project Ga0310695, IMG submission 203882) | Bovine rumen microbial communities from Lethbridge, Alberta, Canada - RJG_04 (v2) (version 2) | ecosystem: Host-associated > Mammals > Digestive system > Stomach > Rumen | place: Canada... | reverse complement strand
CCTTAAATCTGGAAAGGCTTCATCATCATGCCGAACTTCTTCTGTCTCTCGGCAAGTTCATTGGAGGGCTGGGAGCTTGCAGGATCGGAAGTTGGGAAGTTTGGAAAGGGAGCGCTCCGATCCACCCCTCCAACTCTCCAATCCTCCAAACTTACAATCTCGTCTTCCAGCGGCTCCATCCCGCGACGGCGCAGCTCCTCGTTCACAGCTTCGCGCTGGGCATCGGTAAAACGGAAATTCATCACCTGTTCGCGCGTAAGACCCTGCTGCGCGAGCATGCGGTCGGTCTCCGCCATGCGGAGTTCCGCCTGCGAAACCATACGCTCGCCGTCCGCAATCGTTTTGCGTATACGCGCGAGATACGACTGGATGTCTTTATCGCCGTCTGCCATTTAGCCGCACTTCCTTCATTATGCACCGACACGGCGCGGGCATATCACGCATTCTCGCCGTCTTTGAACCGTGCATACCGCAATTTATGCCGCACTTGACCGCCGTGACTTCGATAAGCGCGTATTATACCATATATAAACGCTTAAAATCAACTTTGGGCAGCTCTGGAATTTACCCAGACGGAGCGCCGCGCCGTTTGTTCAGCGGCGCTTTGTGGCGGGGTCGTTCGTGTTGATGTTGATGCTTTCCTTCTTGAACTTCTCGTCCGAAGAGCGTCTCGCCTCTATCACCGCGCGGAGCTGTCCGGCGGAAATCGCCTGCTTGGGCTCGAACGCATCGGACCGGACGTATTCAACAAGGCGGTTCTTGAGCCACGCCGCCGCGGGATCGCCGCTGTCGAAGCGGAACGAGCAGACGAGAAGCCGTCCTTTCCCGACGCGATACTCGAAAAGCGAAGACTGGCGGATGATGAATTTGTCGGAGCCGACCATGTCGATGACAGGGTCGAACGGAATGTCGCCTTCCAGCTGCACCGCTCTTCCGCCTTCCATCAGCCGCCGGAACTGCCACCCGCAGAAGCCTTCGTGCGGGAAGTCTCCGAGCGCGGGATGGCCCGCTTTCACGACCGTCGCGCTGTTGCGCTCGGCGCCTCCGCGTCCTGCCGAGATTATCTGGAACGTCGTCGGCCGCGATTTGAACGGCCCCGCGCCGAGGAGAAGGACGCGCTCGCCGCGCTCCATCGCCGCAAGAAGCTCGTCCTTCGAGATGTTCTCGACGATTCTCGCTTCGTGACCGCCATCCGCATCGCCGGCTGCGGGAGCTTTCTCGGCTACGCGCGGGAACGCATACATTTCCCACTCGTTAGAGGCTTTGACTTTTCCGGCGGAGAACGTCGCGCGGAGGAGATATTTCGCAGGCTTTTCCGCCGCCGGCATCATAACTTCGAATCCGCCGATCTTCGTCACGTCGCCGCACCGGACGGCGTATGTCTTCGCTTCGGCGCTCCAGACTTCTTCGCCGTTTTCGCCTGCGAGCGATATGCGCAGAGTCCCCTCCGGCGCGTCGGCGTCGTAGTTCGAGAGCGAAAAGCCGACTCTCTTCGCCTTGCCCGCCGTCGTGTTGAAATCCTTTCCGAGATCGCAGAGCAGCACCGCGGGGGAATTGTAGCGGAGGACGTTCTCTACAGTTTCGCCGCTCTTGAGGCGGAAGAACTCGTCCCTCATCCCCACGAAGTAGCCGTACGAATGCCAGTGCCCGTTGATGTCGCCGAGGAAATCGTATCCGGCGATGCGCTTCATCGCGCGCACTTTCTCGAACGTGAACTTGCGGATGCGCCGCATCCATTCGGCGGAATTTTTCGCGTATATCTCCGCTTTGTCCGCAAGGCCCTTGCTTTCGAGCTGCTTTCCGACTTCCGAGAGAAAGCCCGTTGCGAGAATGGGCGAGTCCGGCGGATAGTCTTTCTCGAGCGACAGGTCCGCGAACGTCCCGTTGATGCAGATTTCATGCAAAAGCCGCGGCCGTCCGAAATAGGCGTCGCCGCGCGCGTCTATATCGGCTACGCTGAATCTTTCCAGCGAGTAGTGGCTGGTGCCGTCGTTGTGGTTTATGAAGAGATCGCTGTATTTTGCGAGACGCCCCAGTTTCAGGCGATCGTGCGGAAACGGCTTCTCCACGTATCCGCGCTGTCTTTTCCGCGGCATCCAATCCACTCCGTTGAGCGCATTGAGCGGCGTGAAGAGCGCATCCGTCTCGCGGTGGACGATCCCGGCGACTTCCTCAAGATATTTCTCCGCGGCGGCGTCCACCAAAGTTTCGTTCCCCGTGCAGTAGATCGCGACGCACGGATGAGAGCGCGCGAATGCGATAATAGCCTTGTATTCATCCTGCGTCACGTAGTTCGGCGATTCTATCTGGACTATCAGCCCGAGTTCGTCGGCGGCTTCGAGATACTCCGCCGGCGGAATGAACGTATGCAGACGGACGAAATTGAATCCGAGTTCCTTGCGCTTGGACATCATCATGCGGTAATACCCGATGTCGCGCGGGATGTGGACGGTCTTCGGAAAATAGCAGAGTTCCGTGACGCCGCGCAGAAAAACGAATTTGCCGTTGAAGCGCAGCTTCTCGCCGTCGGCGACGAGGCGCCTGATGCCGAATTTCTGCGAGCACTCGCCTTGCGGCGTTTTGATGCGGAGCGTATAGCGCACAGGGTTTTCTGGCGACCAGAACTTGAAGCCGTCCGACGGCAGAGTGAAGTCTCCCTGCGCCCGTCCGTCCGCGACTACCTTATTGTCGCCGTCGAGGATCTCCCATGAAAAACCGTCCTTGCCCGCGCCGCCGACATGCACCGTGAACGATCCGAGATCCTTAGCCGTAGTGACGTAGATGTCGGAGACGGAGTTCTTCGGGAACCGCAGAGCGACCTTCCCGTCGATTCCGCCAGTGCAGGCGAATATCGCGCGCACCGAAAGCCCGCTTCTCACGCGGCGGTCGCCGTAGCCGTCGTTCGTCCTGTTGGCGACGGCGAGAATTATTTCGTTGTCTCCTTTGCGGAGAAGCCCTTCCGGAATCGCCAGCTCGAATGGCGTCGAAAAACTCTGATGCGAAGCGGCGAACTTGCCGTTCACCCACAGATGCACCTGGTTCCTGACGCCTTCGAACGCGATGACGGCAGGGCGCACTTCGTCGAGACGGACGGTTTTGCGGTAGAAGAAGCAGCCGTATATCCCCGGTATCGTTATGTCGGGCGCAAGGGGATACTGTTTCATGATCGGGAAACGCGTCGTCGCATACTGCGGATTCATCCAGAACGAATCCGTCATCCCGGCGGCGCGGAAGGCGGGAATCATGTCTTCCCAAAATCCCGGAACGGCGTTCTTTATCTCGACGCCTTTGAACACGGGGCACTCGACCGACTCCCACGCGTTCGACCGGTACGCCATCTCCCACGCGCCGTCAAGCGGCATCGAATCGTATATGCAATGCTTGTACGCAGCCTGGTTTGTAAAGGCGGACGCCGCCGTCGCCAGCGCGGCAAACGCAAACACGAGAACAAACTGCAATATGGGTTTTGTTTTCATTTAGTCGTCTTCCTTATATGCCCAGCCGTGCTAATGATTTTCGCATTATATCATATTTATCTGAAAAAAAGAATTGGGGAATGAATTCCTCGCGCAGAAACGCCGAGAATTTGTGTCGCACGGTCACGCCGGCGCGGGACAATATGACACATTCCGTCACGGCACGGCCGCAATGCGCGCATTGGCACGACTTATGCTTGTATACGGTCGACGAAACAAAAACAACAACCGTGCGCGAAGCACGGGCAGATTTAAAAGAAAGGAACAAACGAATGAATACACTGATCGACATTGATCCGTTCTCGTTTCTGGACGATATGTTCAGCACGGGTAACAGAGCGCTCAGGACAATGAGGGCGCGCGCCGCAGGCAGATTCCCGCCGGCCAACATCCTCACCGACGACACTGCCGTCATAATCGACCTGGAACTTCCGGGCAAAACGGCATCCGACGTGGAGCTCACGCTCGAGCCGCAGGCCGCCGTCATAGCCGGCAAGCCGAAAAACGAGGAACCCGGAAAAACCGACGGCTCTTCGGCGCAAAACGTCTGGTCGAGAAGGATCGAACTCCCGTTCAGGGTGGACGCCGAAAAGGCCAACGCGAAATTCACCGACGGCATCCTCCGGATCGAACTCCCGAAAGCCGACGCCCCGGCGGTGAGGCGCATAGCCATCGCGGGATGAAAAAAGAAAACAGACATTCAACGAAAGGACTTGCAACATGAAAGAAGAAAACTACATCGTCCCTGCGGCCTCGCTCGTGGAAAGGCCGGACGAATACGAACTCAGAGCGGAAATCCCCGGCGTCGGCAAAGAAGACGCGGAGCTTCACGTCGAAGGGAAGACGGTCTCGCTGAAGACCTGCTCGAAATACCAGCATCCCGCCGGTTTCAAAACGGCCGTATGCGAATTCGAAAGATGCAATTACGCAATGAGCGTCGATATGCCGGAAATGGCCGACATGTCCACCCTTGCGGCGAAACTGGAAAACGGCATCCTGACCGTGACGGTCAAGAAGCGCCCCGAGACGCAGGCACGCAAAATCGCGATCTCCTGATCGCAGGCAGGGAAGCTCAGCCTTCCATGACGATACGGCAGCGTCCGCCGGAAAGATCGAACTTAACGAGCCGGACGTCGCCCCATGCGCACGGAAGCGCGAACGAGACGGCTGAGCCGTCTCGTTTTTTGTCTCCGGCCATCAACGGCACGAGATCGTCGAACGCGACGCCCTCCGGGAGCGACACAGGCAGATTTTCCGCGGCGAAACGTTCGGCGAGGCTGTCGGCCCAGCCCTTGGAGGCGAGGCCCTCGCGTTCTGCAAGGCGCGCCTCTTCGACGCATCCCGCCGCAACCGCCTCGCCGTGCGAAACGCCATACCGCGTAATCTTCTCGATCGCGTGCGCCACCGTGTGGCCGCAGTTCAAAAGCGCGCGTCGGCCCGTCTTCTCAAACGGATCCTCGCGGACGATATCGATTTTCACTTTCAGATTCGCGGCTATGCCGGCCGGCTCCAGACACGCCGCCCCGGTCACGGCGTCAAGGCCGCCGATTATCTCGTGCTTTATCATCTCGGCGCGCCCCTGCGCGAGAGTCCCGGCGTCGAGAGTGGAGAGAAAGTCTGCATCTATAGCGACAAGCCTCGGCGAATGAAAAGCCCCCGCGAGATTTTTCCCCTCTGGAAGATCGCATCCCGTCTTGCCGCCGGTGGAAGCGTCGACCATGGAAAGAAGCGTCGTCGGGAAATTCATCCAGTCTATCCCGCGCATCCACGTCGCTGCGGCGAACCCGGCAAGGTCGCCCGTCACGCCGCCGCCCACAGCCGAGACGGTATCTCTCCGTGAGATTCCCGCCGCGGCAAACGCGCTCCACAGGAAAGCGACCGTGTGCGGCGTCTTGTGTTCTTCGCCCGACGGCACGACTGCGACAGGCGCCGGGACGAGACCGCGCCATACAGCAGCGACATTGGCGTCTGCAACCACCTTCCCGCCTTCGAGAAAAGTCCCTGCGATCGATCTGCCTACCGCGACAAGCGAGCCGGGAAGATCGAAGAAGGCCGCAATCCTGCGCGGGAACGACGCATAGTGCTCTGCGCGCTCCTTCGCCTTGTTGCCGAGCGGTCTGGCCGCGGCTCCGGCCGAGGCCAGACGCCGCGCAAGCTCCTTCTCGGCGGGCGTGTCGAGACAGATCACATCTCCGGCGGATTCCGCGAAATCTCTGTTTGCCCCGCGGAGAAGCGCACCGCCGCCGAGAGAGACGACGGTCGTCCCCGCGCGGCGCGAGGCCTCGTCGGACACGCGCCTGAGAACGGACGATTCCAGCTCGCGGAACGTCTCTTCTCCTTCTTCGGCGAATATGGAAGGAATATCCCGCCCTGCGGTTTCTTCGATGCAGGCGTCGAGATCCACGGCCCTGGCATCCGCCGCGGAGGCGAAACGTTTCGCGAACGTCGTTTTCCCCGATGCCGGCGCACCGTATATATATATGATCTTTTTCATCGGCGTTCCTCCTGTTTTTTTCCGAGCGCTTCGGCTATCGCGCGCGCGGCGCGTTCGAGATCGTCCCTGCCGTGGGAACACATCAAAGAGGCGCGCAGAATCGCCTTGCCGCGCGCCACCGTCGGATACCGTATGGCCGGAATCAGGAAACCGCGCCGGGAAAGTTGTTCCGCCGCGCTTTGCGCCGCATTCTCGTCGCCGACCGGTATCGGAACGATTGCCGAATCTGTTTTCGGCTCGATGCCGGACTTCGCGAGCGCGGCGAGGAAAAAGCGGACGTTCCCGCGCAACGCTTCTACGCGCCACGGTTCCGCCTCGAGAATATCCAGCGCGGCGGAGGCCGCCGCGACGGAGGCGGCGCCGGGCGATGTCGAAAAAATGAAACTCCGCGCGGAGTTCACGAGATAATCCACGACAAGACGGGACGCGGCGACGAAACCGCCGGAGGAGCCGAGGGCTTTAGAAAGAGTTCCCACGGTTATGTCCGGATGGCCGCACCCGAAATGTTCCGCAAGTCCTCTGCCGGTCTTGCCGACGACGCCCGTCGCGTGCGCTTCGTCTATTACCGAAAACGCATCGTGCCTGCGACATATCTCGACGAACTTCGGAAGATCGAGAATGTCGCCGTCCATCGAAAACACCGCGTCGGAAACCACGATCCTTCTGCGGCATCCCCTTCTAACGGCAAGCAGTCTCTCCATCTCGTCCAGGTCGCCGTGCCTGTATATCGCCACTTCCGCGCCTGAAAGACGGCAGCCGTCTATTATCGATGCGTGGTTGAGCTCGTCGGAAATCACCGCGTCTCCCTTACGCGCAAGTGCGGCCACGAGCCCCGTGTTCGCCATATAGCCTGTCGAAAATACGAGCGCGGCCTCGCAACCCTTGAACCTGGCCAGTCGTTCCTCCAGCTCGACGTGCGGCCTCTGCGTCCCCGTGACGAGGCGCGAGGCGCCCGTGCCGGCGCCCCATTTTTCGGCGGCGGCCGCAGCCGCCGCTTTCACGGCCGGATGGTTGGCGAGATCGAGATAGTCGTTCGACGAGAGAACCATGAGCTTTCCGCCGCCGCACACGGCAAAAGGGCCGGCCGGCGAATCGACCGTCCGCGGCACGCGCCAGAGCCCCGAGCGTTTTTTCTCTTCGTTGTCTGCGCGCAAAGAAGAAAACCTGCCTTCAGGATCTGCCGCGCCCACGGCGGGCACGTCCTCGACAAGCACGCACTGCCGTTCGAGAAAGGCGATCGTTTTCTCAACGTCCTCCCTGCGGCCGCGGTAGAAAAAAATACGCCCGCCGTCCGCGCAGCCCCGTTCTTTCATATTCGTGATGCGTCTGTAGCCGAACCTGCGCGAAGCCACGTAGCCTGTGACATAATCGGGGTCGTCGGAAACACACAGCTCCGCGACAATGCCCGGGGCGTTCTGCACTTTCGTGGCAAGCACTATGGCCTCGCCGTAATGATTCTTTCTCTCGCTCACGCCTTTCGATGCACTGTCCGCGTCGTCCATGCATGTTACACGCACCCCCCTGTCCTTGTCGGGCTCGAGCCTCTCGAGCGTGTCGGCATCGACGAGCATGGCTCCTCTGAGGCCGTGAACAGACGCGAAAAGCTCCATCGCCTCGCGGACGCGGGGAATACCAGACACCTCGAGAAGTCGCCGCGCGGCGTCCAGTCCTTCTTCGGGCGATCGAGCCTCGATTGTAGAAACTTCAAGAGCCTTCACTCTGACAATCTCGCCCGGCTGCTCGAGCTTCACGTTGACAAAATCGGGGGCCCCCTTCGGGTGGGCGAGAGCGCGCGCCACGAGCGCCGCCGCCGTCGCCGGCGCCGCCTTGGCCGGAACTATGCGCTCCGCTCCGGAAATATGCCGCCCTTCCGAAGACGCGCGCATTTTCACGCTGTACAGCTTGGCGTCACTCATGGAAATCTCCGTCTTCCGGCTCGGGTCCGGGCGGCGCGGACGCGAGATCGACCATCGCTTCCGCTATGCGCTCCACCGCGCCGTCCCCCGAAACGAGCGGCGGCATGGAATAAATGAAATTGCAGAAAGGCCTGAGCCAGACGCCGTGCGAATCTATCACCCTGTCGATGTCGGCGGCGGAAGGAAGGCGATTCGTCTCTATTACCGCCGCCGCGCCGAGGACGCGCACCGAACGCACGTTCGGCAACTCCGCCGCGCGCGCGAGCGACCGCGAAAACACCTCGCCGATTCTCGAAGCCTTCTCCCCGTATCCGCCCGCCGCAAACAGATCGAGCGAAGCCACGGCCGCGGCGCAGGCGAGAGGATTCGCCATGTACGTGGGCCCGTGCATGAACGCGGAAGGCTTCCCCGAAGAGATCGTCTCGGCGACACGCCCCGAAGCGAGGGCGGCGGCGAGCGTGATATGACCGCCCGTGAGAGCCTTGCCCACCGTCATTATGTCCGGACGGATTCCGGCGTATTCATGCGCCCACCGCGGACCGGTGCGGTAAAGCCCAGCCGCTATTTCATCGCAGATCAGAAGCGCGCCGTATTCGTCGCAGAGCGAGCGCATCTCGCGCAGATATCCGGGATGGTAGAAATTCATGGCGTTCGCCGCCTGAAAGACGCTCTCGCACACTACAGCCGCTATCTCGCCACCGTGCCGCTCGAAAACGCCGCGAAGCGACGATGCGCAGCCGTCTTCCCATTCCCCTCCGAACGGCAGCGAAGGCTTGTCGGCGAAAAGCTGCTTCGACATGATCGAGCCGAAAAGCGTATGCATCCCGTCGGGATCCGAAACCGACATGCAGAGCGACGTGTCGCCGTGATAGCCGCCCTTCAGCGCGAGAATCCTGCTTTTTTCCGGACGGCCGAGCGCCGTCTGGTACTGCACGGCCATCTTCAAAGCCACTTCAACCGCTATGGAGCCCGAATCGGCGAAGAACACCTTGTCCAGCCCGGGAGGCGCGAACGCCGCGAGTTTTTCGGCGAGTTCCACCGCCGGATCGTGCGTAAAACCGCCGAACATGACATGGCACATCTTCTCCGACTGCCGCCGTATCGCTTCGGTTATCGCCGGATGGTTGTGCCCGTGCGCCACGCACCACCACGACGAGACTGCGTCTATGAGCCGGCTGCCGTCGGCGAGCTCTATTTCAAGCCCGCTCGCGCGCCGGGCGTGGCGCACGCGCGGAGGATTGCGCAGCGATGCGTACGGATGCCAGATGTTCAGCCTGTCGTATTCGAGCGCCGTCACGGAAATATCTCCCCGAAATCGATGGCGGCGCAAGAGTCCGTCTTCGGAAGACGGACGATGCGCTCGGGAAAACCGAGCCGCTTCAGATGGCGGCGGACGGCGCAGACGGCATCTTCGTCGAGACGTTCGTCGTCCGAAAAAAACGTATTGTGCACCACCCCCGCCAGAGACATGCCGCGCGCCGCAGCGGCTTCGAGAGAAAGAAGCGCATGGTTTATCGCCCCGAGAGAGCCGCATGTCACGAGTATGAGCGGCCACCCCCGCTCTGCGGCGAAATCCACCGCGAGCGTTTCCTCGTCGAGCGGAACGGCAAGCCCGCCCGCCCCTTCGACAAGAGTTATCTCGTGCGCCTGCGCGCATCTGTCCACCGCAGAAGCGATCTTGCCGAGATCGACATTCCTGCCTTCGAGACGCGAGGCGAGAAGCGGAGAAGACGGAAATCTGAAAATCTCCGGCGCGGTAAGCCCTTCGTCGTCCTCGGGAAACCGCACGCCGCCGGCCATGCGCCTGTGGACGGCGAGATCTTCGGAAAAACCGACGCACCCAGTCTGCACCATCTTTACGGTTATCACGTCCCGGCCGAGACCGGCGAGATACCTTGCCATGGCCCCTGTCGCAACCGTCTTGCCGACATCCGTGCCGATGCCGGAAACAAAATATATCCTTCCTGACATTATGCCTTTCCGTACTGCGGAGCATTCCGCATATCAAATGAAACGCGCCGTGACCGACCGCGGCGACGACCGCACCAGCGAAGGCGGGCCCTCGGCGACGAGCTCGCCGCCGAGCGAACCGCCGCCCGGGCCGAGATCGACTATCCAGTCGGCGAGGCCTATCACATCCGTGTTGTGCTCGATGACGACGACGGTGTTGCCCTGGTCGCGCAGCGCGAGAAGGATGCGCATGAGCTTGGCGACGTCGTCGAAATGGAGCCCTGTCGTCGGCTCGTCGAGAAGATAGAGCGTCCTGCCGGTCGACCGCCGCGACAGTTCCGTTGCCAGTTTTATCCTCTGCGCCTCGCCTCCCGAAAGTGTCGTCGCGCTCTGTCCGAGGGCGATGTAGCCGAGCCCCACGTCGGAGAGAAGGGCGAGCTTTCTCCTGAGAGACGGGACCTTGCCGAAAAATCCGAGCGCCTCGTCCACCGTCATCTCGAGAACGTCCGCGATCGATCTGCCGTCGTATTTCACGTCGAGCGTTTCGGCGTTGAATCTCTTGCCCGCGCACTGTTCGCACGTGACGTATACATCAGGCAGAAAACTCATCTCGAGTTTTCTCGATCCGTCGCCGCCGCACACCTCGCATCTGCCGCCTTTTACGTTGAACGAAAATCTGCCCGGCGTGTAGCCTCGCGCCTTCGCCGCCGGAGTGGCCGCGAAAAGATCGCGTATGTCGGAGAAAAATCCGACGTACGTCGCGGGGTTTGATCTCGGGGTGCGGCCTATGGGAGACTGGTCTATCTCGATCACCTTGTCGAAATTCTCGGCGCCGGTGATTTTAGAATGGCGCCCCGCTTCGGCCTTCGCGCCGTAGAATTTCTTCATGAGCGCGCGCTTGAGCGTTTCGTCGACGAGCGTGGATTTGCCGCTGCCGCTCACGCCGGTCACCACGGTGAACGCCCCCACGGGGAAACGCGCCGTCACGTTTTTGAGATTGTGCTCCTTCGCACCGTGGACGGTCAGGAAGCGGCTGAAAGATTTCTTCGCCTCCCCTGACGCGACCGACGCGACCGTCTTGCGGCCGGAAAGATAATCCGCCGTCAGAGACCGGGCGCGGAGCAAACCCTCGTAAGGCCCCTGGTACATGACCTTCCCGCCCTCACGGCCCGCGCCCGGCCCGAGGTCGACGATCCAGTCTGCCGCGCGCATCATCTCGGCGTCGTGCTCGACTATGACCACGGTGTTGCCTCTGTCGCGCAGACCTTTGAGCGTGCCGATGAGGCGCTCGTTGTCGCGCGGATGAAGCCCGATCGTCGGCTCGTCGAGCACGTAAAGAACCCCAGTAAGCCCCGAGCCTATCTGCGTCGCGAGACGGATGCGCTGCATCTCGCCGCCAGAAAGCGTCGCGGAAGGCCTGTCGAGAGAAAGATACTCGAGCCCCACGTCGACGAGAAACCGCAGCCGGCGCACGATTTCCGCGATGATGTCTCCGAGCCCGGCGAACCTACCGCCTTTCGCCGGAAGATCTTCCAGGCTCTTGAAGAAAACAAGCGCTTCTTTGGCGGGCATCGCCATGACTTCGACAATCGTCCTGCCCGCCACCCTCGCCGCGCGCGATTCGGGGCGAAGCCTCGCACCGCCGCATTCGGGGCACGTTTTGAACGACTGGTAGGCGTCGTATTTGGCGCGCACTTCGTCGTCTTCGATTTCGTCGCGCTTGCGCCGCAGCGCCTCGAGAACGCCCTCGAAAGGCCGGTCTTCGCGACGCCACGGGAGAACGAGATCGTCTTTGAAGCCGTGCATCAGGCCGTAGCGGAACGCCTTGGGCAGCTGGGAGTACGACGTGGAAAGCTTCACCTTGTACTGTTTCGCGATTCTGGCCAGAAGCTCCTTGTGATAGAGAATCGCCATCTGCCCGCCGAGACGCCTCCACGGATGGACGGCCTCCTCGAGAGGAAGGGTTTTGTCGGGGACGACGAGATTCTCGTCGAAATAATATATGCTGCCGAGGCCGGCGCAGTGAGGGCACGCCCCGAACGGAGAATTGAACGAAAAGGAACGCGGCTTGAGCGTGTCGAACGATATGCCGCAGTGGACGCAGGCGTTGAGTTCGCTCATGACGGTTTCGCCGAGAGACTTCCCGTCCGGGGAAAAACGTTCGAGAACGAGCGATCCTCCGCCAGTTTTGAGAGCCAGCTCCACCGAATCCGCGAGTCTCGTTCTGTCGCACGGAAGAACGAGACGGTCGACGAGAGCTTCTATCGTATGCGCCTTTTTCCTGTCGAGCTCTACGCCCTCGTCGAGCATGCGCAGTTCTCCGTCGATTCTGGCGCGGACGAAACCGTCAGCCGCGAGCCGCGAAAGCACGTCTTCGTGACGGCCCTTTTTGCCCTTGACGACGCTTGCGTAGATGATTGCCCTGCAGCCGTCGTTCTTCCCGTCCAGAATCGAATCGACGATTTCGTCGGCCGACTGCTTCTCTACGGGCCTGCCGCATTCTGGGCAGTGTGCCGTCGCGGCGGAGGCGTAGAGGACGCGCAGATAATCGTGGATTTCGGTGACGGTGGCCACGACTGAACGCGGGTTCCCGCCAGTGGTGTGCTGCTCTATCGATATCGCCGGCGAAAGCCCTTCTATATGCTCCACGTCCGGTTTTGAAAGCCTGTCGAGAAACTGTCTGGCGTACGCGGAGAGAGATTCGACATAACGCCGCTGCCCTTCCGCGTAGAGCGTGTCGAAAGCGAGAGACGATTTTCCCGACCCTGAAAGCCCCGTCACGACCGTAAGCGAATTGCGCGGAATGACAACGTCGACATTGCGGAGATTGTGTTCCTTCGCTCCGGTTATTGTTATACTGTCCATTGCGACGCCGGCCGGTTCAAACGTGCTTCATGTCAAGAGCGAGAAGAAACTCCGGGTTTGATCTGGTCTTTTTTATGGAATTGAGAACGCTCTTCATGGCCGACTCCGCTCCGGCGTCGGCGAGTATCCGCCTCAAGGCCCACGTCTTCTCGAGTTCGAGCGGGTCGAGGAGAAGATCTTCCTTGCGCGTGCCCGACTTTTCTATGTCGATCGCCGGGAAGATGCGCTTGTCGGCAAGGCCGCGGTCGAGGACGAGCTCCATGTTGCCGGTGCCTTTGAATTCTTCGAAGATGACTTCGTCCATGCGCGAACCGGTATCGATGAGGGACGTGGCGAGAATCGTCAGCGAGCCGCCGTTCTCTATGTTTCTCGCCGCGCCGAAAAAGCGCTTCGGCCTGTGGAGGGCGAGCGCGTCGACGCCGCCGGTGAGTATTTTGCCGGAATGGGGCTGGACGGTGTTGTATGCCCGCGCGAGCCTCGTTATCGAATCGAGCAGAATCACGACGTCGCGGCCGTTCTCGACCTGGCGCTTCGACATTTCGATGACCATCTCCGCCACGTTGACGTGATGCTGCGGCTCCTCGTCGAACGTCGAAGAAAGCACCATCGCCTTCGTGTTGCGCTGCATGTCGGTGACCTCTTCGGGGCGCTCGTCTATCAGAAGAACGATAAGCATCGCCTCGGGATGGTTCTTCGTGATGGCGTTCGCTATCTTCTGGAGGAGGACGGTCTTGCCGACTCTCGGCGGCGCGTTGATGAGCCCGCGCTGACCGAACCCTATCGGCGTGAAAATATCCACGACGCGCGTCGAATACTCCGTCGCCTCGGTCTCGAGCACTATGCGTCTGGTGGGGAACGTGGGCGTGAGGTTTTCGAAATGCACCACGCGCGCGGCGACGCCCGGCTCCTTGCCGTTCACCGTGTTGACGTTGCCGAGACAGAAAAACCTGTCGCGGTCGCGCGGGTCGCGGATGGGCCCTTCGATGATGTCGCCGGTTCTCAAAGCATGCCTGCGAATCTGCTGCTGCGTGACGAACACGTCTTCAGGGCAGGCGAGGAAGTTGTTTTTGGCCGAGCGGAGAAAGCCGTGCCCCTCGCGCATGATCTCGAGACATCCCGAAGCGAGCACGGCTCCGCCGCGTGAAAGATAGCCGCGGATCGCCGCGAATATGAGCTCGTGCTTGCGGTAGCTGCCGAGCTCTTCCGGGTCTGCGCCGGGCATCATCTTGTCGACGATCTCCTGCGCCGGCCACGACTGCATGTCGGCAAGGCGGTATTCCGAGAGTTCGGGATTGCGGTGCGTCCCGACCGGCGCTTCGGCCGCCTCCTCTGTTTTTTCTTTCGGAAGCGGTGCGTTCAAGAGCGGATTGACGCATTCTTTGCCGTCCGAACTCGGCCCCCTCAGCGGCGAATTGTTCGGCTTTGCGGGGCGCATGGGCCGCTGGCGCGCTGCCGCCTGCTTTCTGAACTGGCGCTTCGGCTGCTGCTGGCGCGGCTGCTGTTCGCGCTGCTGCGGCTCGCGTTGGGACGACGCCTCGGGCGCGCTTTCCTGTGGTGCCGGTTTGTCCGCCGATGCAAACACGTCGAATTCCTCTTCAGCCATTTCTTCTGCTCCTCAGCCATTTGGCAAAACGCGAAGCCTTCTCGCGAAGTTCCTCGGCAGTGCCGTTGTTTTCTATTACATATTGGGATCTGGCGGCTTTCTCCCGCGCGTCCATCTGCGCGGCGAGCCTTGCTTCCGCCTCTTCGCGGCTCATGCCGCGAATGTCCATCATCCTGCCGAGCTGATTTTCCCTCGACGAGACGACAGTGCATATTATATCATAATCTCCGTCCCATTTCACCTCGAAAAGAAGCGGGATCACGGCAATGGCGTCCGGATCGGCCGCGAGGGCGGCATCGATGCGTCTGCGTATCTCCGGATGCACACGCTCCTCGAGCGCCCTTCTCGCCGCCGGATCGAAGAAAACTGTTTTCGCCAGACGGCGTCGCTCTTCCTCCGGAACGAGCGAGTGCGCGATATCGTCGGCGTCGACGGTCGCGAAGCCGAGCGAATTAAGATACGAGCAAAAGAGAGACTTGCCCGAGGCAATCCCTCCGGTGATGCATGTTTTCATTGCTTGCGGTCTATCCGGACGTCTGAAGCGGATCAGGGTTGCGCCTGTGGGGCGGGAGCCGGCTGGACGGGGACTCCGTCCGCCGCCGCCGCGACCTGCTCCTTGACGGACGATCCCGCCGGAACTTCACGCCCGTGGGCGTCGACGAGACGCGTCGTCACGAAGATGAGCAGATTGTGTTTCTGCGTTTTCTCGGCATGGCTCCTGAAGAACCTGCCAAGGAAGGGAATGTCTCCGAGGACCGGAATCTTGTCGTCCATCGCGCGGCGCACTTCGGTGATGAGGCCTCCCATCACGATCGTCGCCCCGGGATAGACGGAAACGGACGACTGGACCGAGCGCTGGTGGAAGAACGGCTGCTCCATCGGCGCCTCGTAGTAGGTTATGTTCGAATTGTCGGCGGAAGAAAGGTTGTTGAGCGCGGACGTGGCCGACTCGACCGCCGTTTGGGCGAACGACTCTTTCAGCGTGTCGCTCATGTCCTTGCCGAGAGACGAAAGAATAGACTGCAGCCCTGTGAATATGGATGTTATCCCGGTATAGTCGACGCTCTGCGACTGCGTGGCGTACGGTATGCGCATGCCGTAGTTTTTCCACGTCGGCTCGTCGATCACTCTCGCATCGAGCGTAAGGTCGATAAGATTGCCTTCGTCGGTCAGCGTCGGAGTGGCCTGGAGAATCACGCCGACTTCGCGCATGGTGAACGATTCAGGCTCGACCATGGCCAGCGTGGGCGATGCGTTTCCGCCCCAGGACGAATTGTTCTGCGAAAGCTGGACGTTGTAATCCGTCGGGTAGATGTATTCGGTGACAACCTTCATGACGGCTTCTTCGCCGGGACGGGTGAGCACTTTCGGCGCAGAGAGAAGATCCGTGTCGCTGCGCTGCGAGAGCATATGGAGAATCATCGACAAATCCACGCCGCCGAGAAACGCGTTGAGGCGCATGAACCTGTCGTTGTTGCTCACGCCGTCGCCCGAAACATGGTTGCCGAGATCGGAAAGCCAGCGGTGGCCGGTAGTGTAGGACGAGTCGCCGTTGATCGCGTTGAGTCCGATCTTGCCGTGTTTCGAACTGCCCCAGCGGTACCACGTGGCGCCATTCGACTTGCCCGCGCCGTCGAGCGATTGCGAATAGCTGGAGCCGCCGGGAAGCACCGACTGCGAGCCGTTGGAAGTGCCGCTGCCGGACGATATGGGATTCCCGAACGCGTCATACTGTGGCGCATCGCTGCTGCCGCCGGTAGAAGAAGATCCGTCGGTGTTGACAAAATTCGACCCGCCGGTATACGAACCGAACCTGCCGTCGCGTATCCTGAGCGCGCGCGCAAGGTGGCTGCCGACGCCGAGAGCGTAGTCGCTGTTCAAAATCCATTCAAAGCCGAGGGAGTTCAAATCGTCCTGGCTCACTTCCACGAAACGCGCCTCTATCTCGATCAGCCTCGGGTCGGCGTTGAGTTCGGTAAGAGCCTTTTCGACTTCCGCGAGATTCTCGTACGTGTTTTTGACGCGGAGCTGCCCGAGCGACTTGATGCAGTAGATGGAAGAGCCTTCCGGCCAACTCACGCCGAGCATCTCGAAAAACTTCATCCAGTCGCGCTCCTGCGATTCTTCTCCGCCGTCGCTTGACGCTCCGGCGCCGAAGCCGCCGCCGCCGCCGGCATTGCCCGCGCGCAGTTCCTTGAGATCGGTCGAGGCGGAATTGACGCGATTGATGAACGAGGCGAGCACCGGGTAGGAGCGCGTGACCATTTCGTCTATCGACATGTTCTTCTGCATGACGATGATCATCGGCCCGTGGACCTTGAATTTGTAATCGACGGAGTCGCAGACGTATTTGAGAGCGTCGTAGAAAGAAAGATCGCTCGCGGATATGTAAGGGATTACCGGCAGCCCCGGCATTGAATTCGGGGCGGCGTCGAGATCTTCCTCGGCGCCGAAACCGCCGTCGGCAGCCGGCTCCTTGGACTGCGCGGCCGCGTTTTTGAGGGATTCTGGCGTTCTCAAAATGATGTTGAAGCCTCGCTGCTCGAGCGGCTTGTCGGCACGGTCGTAGTCGCGCGACGCGCCGACGAAGAAATCGACGGCGTCGGCGATGGTGGCCGGAGGCTTGAACGATATCGCCGGCAGACGCATCTCCTTCATGCGAGCTTCTATTTCAAGCTCCTGACGGCGGCGCGGATCGTCGGCCTGCTTGCGGGTGACCATGGCGGCCCTCTCCGCGTTCGCATCGCGGACATTCGGGGCGTATACGGGGCGCCATGCCTTGTCGACATCGGCGATCATGCCGTCGTGCGTGGTCTCGCGCTCTTTCTTGAGAATGGCCTTCTCCTTGGCGATGATCCTCTGCCTGAGCTGGATGGCCTCTTCGTTGTACTTGTCGGTTTTGAGAACGGTTTCGCACTCTTCCATCGCCTTGTCGAGCTCGCGTGTGGCCATAAGCTGGCGGGCTCTTTTCAGATGGGCGGCGTTCTTCGCTCTCGCATCTTTGTATTCTTTTTCGTTTACACGGTGGCGGATTGCCGCGACATCGGTTTTTTCGGCGTCCGGGTCGTCTGCGGAAAGCCATGTTTCAAGCTGGCGGCGCGCTTTCGGATGGCGGTGGTTTTTCGCCTTCTTCATAAGCTCGATGGCACGTTTGCGTCTGCCGTAGCGATCTTCTTCGAGCCCCGCGAGAAAATATCCGTGCGCTATGCCCTGGCGACATTCTCTTTTCTCTTTTTCCACATTCGGAATCTCGCCAAGATACGTTCCGGCGTTGCGATAATGCTTGACGGCGTCAAGATACTGCTCTTCCTCCATGGCCTTGCGCGCTTCGAGGATCTCGCGCTCCGCCTGCGCGCGAAGAGCCTGGCGGCGAAGCCGCTCTGTCTCTTTTGCGAACGCAAGTATCTCCGCATCCGGGCCGGAAAATTCAGGCTCGGCTTTTTTCTCCGTATCCGCTCCGGCCGGATTCGCCGCGACGACTTCTTTCAAAGGCGCTTCCGCCGGCTTCAAACCGCCAGGGGCTTTCTCCGCGACCGCTGCGTCCTGCGACGCGGCTTTCACCGCCTTGCCATCCGGCAGGACCGCAGCATCGTCGGCACCGTCGTCGTCGGCGGCCGTTGCAATCTCCTGCGCAAGTTTGTTGATTATGGATATGTTTTCGCCGTCTGCGGCATCTGGAGCGGCATTGTCTGCATTCACGGGCTTTCCCGCCATTTCGGGATTGGCGGCAGGCGCCGGAGATGCAGCTATCTCCGGTTCCGCGGCAGGCTCCGGCTCCGCGACGGGCTCCGGCTCTGCGACAATTTCAGGCACGGCGGCGACCGCAGGCTGTTCAGGCATTTTTTCGGCGGCGGCAGGCGCAATCTCGTCTGCGGCCGGCGCGGCTTCGGCAACGACGGGCTCCGGCTCCGCGACAATTTCAGGCGCGGCGGCGACCGCAGGCTGTTCAGGCATTTTTTCGGCGGCGGCAGGCGCAATATCGTCTGCGGCCGGCGCAGCTTCAGCAACGGCAGGCTCCGGCTCCGCGGCAATTTCAGGCGCGGCGGCGACGGCAGGCTGTTCAGGCGTTTTTTCGGCGGCGGGCGCAATCTCGTCTGCGGCCGGCGCGGCTTCGGCAACGACAGGAGCAACGCCGGGCGTCTGCACGGCGGCGTCGTCTCGCGCTACAGCGGCATCAGCGGCATCGGCCGGATGCTGCTTTTTCTCAGCAGGCAATTCTCCTTCAAGATCCTGCAACAGCGCATCGAGATCGTCTTGCGCGAAAATATTGCAGAAGCCAGCCAGAACGGCAGCCACCGCGCCGATCGCCATCAGATTTTTTGTTTTTGTCATAACTCTCCGGTTGCTCCCAGCTTTCAATTTTGACATTATACACGAATTTTTGTTATTGTTCAAGAGTTTCAAGCGTTCTTTCGGCTATCCCATCGGGCAGAACGAGCGTCACTCGGGCCGTCCGCCCGTCGCGGGCGATCTCTTTTACCGTATATTTATCTTTGTAAAGCGTTACTTCCTCTCCCGGGGCGACGGTGAATTCCTTGCCTCCGTCCAGAGAAAACGAAAGCGTCACCTTCATATCTACCGAGGCGAATCGTCTGTCGCCGACACGGAGCGTTATTGGTTTTCTGTCTGAAATGCGTTCGACCACGGCATATGAAATATCTTTCGGACGGAACTGGTTGCTCCCTCTGATCTTTTCCTTTACGATTTTTTCGACATATTCCTTGGCCGCGAACCCAGTGTCTCCTATTGGCTCGTTCGCCATGACCGCATACGTCACGCCGCGCTGGCCGTAAGCGCCTCGTTTCTTCGGATCCCGGAAAAAGAACTTCATTCCGGCCGGAGTTTTCGCCACGCCGGTGAACACGATCGGCAGAAGCGTATGCTTGAGAGGAGGCACGATCTTCAGGAATTTGAGATAATCGACGTGCGAAGAAGGGTCGGTGGGGTCTGTACCCGCAAGGAACTCTTCCATGTTCGTGAACCCGTCGCCGTCCTTGTCGGCCGCCGCGTCCGCGACATTCTTCGGATCGAGTCCGTATTTTTTCTCCCATTCGTCGGGGAGGCCGTCGCCGTCGCCGTCAAGAACGACCTTCACGTCGTCAGGCTGGCGGATGGAACAGAACGGGCAAACCTTGCTGCCGTACGGAATCGGCAGAGCGCACGCTTTTTTGACGGGAAACGCTTCGCCGCTCTCGCAGAAAACACGTCTGGCGCTCGCAAGATACCCTCCCTGCGTGTCGACAGGTTCGCTTACGAGGAAAGGAGCGGACACGGCTTTTTTCGCGGCGGCGAAAGCGGCGAGGTCCACCGGCTCCACGCCGGTGCCGTCCGCCTTCCTGCCGCCTATTTCCCTGACCGCCCTGTCGGCGGCATCGTCTGGATTCACGCCGAACGCGACGATCGTCAGCGCAAGCATCGCGGCAAACGCCGCAATCCCCGCGCCGGCGGCAAGCCAATGCCATTCTTCGGCGAAGAAATTCCTGTTTCCGGAAAAATCGTTCACTCGCATTCCTCCTCTTTCACGTCAAGCTGGCCGGCGGGAGCCGTGCCGAAATCGTATACTGTCAACCTCGCCGAAACCGCAAACGGCGGCTCGAGCGAAGGATCCGTGACAAGTCCTTTCTCTTCTTCCGGTTTCTCGTGCGCGACGGGCGGAAGCTGCCTGCCCGGCCTGCCGCTTCTGACGGGCGCCGGGGAAAGCTTCTCCGCAAGGGTGTCGCGCTCTTTGGCAAACGAATACGAATCGACGGTCATGAAACGCGGCGAAAGAGCGATCGAATTGCACACCTTGACGAGCGCCGAGGGTTTTGCGAGAAATTTCACATTGTATGTCTTTGCGGAAGCATGCGCCATCCATCCGTTCTCGCGACGGTCGGACGGCCGCCTTTTCGCCGAAGACCGCTGCGTTGAGGCGCGTTTGTCCTTCTTTTCCGGTTCTGTCCGCCTCTGTTCCTCCACGGAAATGTCCGTTATTTCCTGCACGGACGACGAGGCGAGAATGTTCACTATCGTTTTTATGTCGTACCACTTCCGCCGAAGGTCGGAAAGGGTACGGGCATCCGGCATGGCGCTGCCTGAAATATATTCCCCGAGACCGAAACCGAAACCGGCGCGGACTATTGATCCTGCCGCCGAACCGGGAATCTTTGCGATCTCTCGCGCATCTTCAAGCATGATCTGTTTGAACCTCTCGGGCGAGACCGGCGAAGAGAAATTCGCATCGCCGCGGGATACAAACGCAAGAGACTCGTCGATCCAGTCTCTGAGCGAGGCGGTATTCGCCTTTATCGCGTCGATCGACGCCTTTTCGGGGGAAACGCGCCCCGACACGGCTCTTTGCGCCGCCGCTTTCGACGCTTCGAGATTCTGCACGAGCTCGTCGTCTTCGAGCCAGACCGAATATGCGTAAACGCCGAGCACGGCCGATATGAGCGCCGCCGCACCCCCGGATGCGGCCATTATAACGCGATTTGAATTCATTTGAACAATATCTCCACTGTAAACTGTTCGATCGAATCGCCCTTGCCGAAGTATTTCGCCTCGACGACGCGCGAAGAAGCCACGGCCGCGTTCGCCTTGAGCCTGTCGACGACGATTTCCGATGCGGGACGCGTCTTTCCGCTCTCCGTCTTGGACGCCACGTATTCGGTGAACGCCGCGACACGGTCGCGCCAGCCGCGGATCGTGACGCGATCGCCCTCCCAGCGGTCTATCCAGAGATCGTCTCCTATCGCCTGCCGGACGGCATTGAGACGCGCCACGGCAAGGGAGCGCTTCTGCATGAGCGCACGCAAAGCTTCGGCTTCATCGAAAACGGCTTTGCATTCCGCCTCGCTCTTCTCGATCTCCGAAGAGGTTTTCCTCAGTACGGAAAGTTTCTCCTCTACGGCTTCGAGCTGCCGGCCTATCACTTCCCTGCCGTGAAGGACCGTGGAAAAAAGACATGCCGCAGCCGCGACAAGCGCCGCAGAACCGACCGCCACGAACCATACGCGCGACGACTCTCGCCGCGCATCCAAAACGGCCCGCGGCAGCAGGTTCACGTTGAACCGCGCCATCTTGACGCTCCTCAAGGCGAGCCCGGCCGTAGGGGCGAGGAAAACAGCATCGGCGGCGACTTCCTCCTGCAGAAGCGATCCGCCGAGCCCGATCGAACCGAACGGATCGAAAACCTCAACCTCGATCGAAAGCGCCGACGCGAAAAATTCAGCGATGCCGGGAAGAAGAGCGGTGCCGCCGGAAAGATACATTTTCACGGGATCGCCGCCGCCCTGCTGGCTTCTGTAAAAGTTGAGCGAACGGACTATTTCGGAATAAATCCTCGTCATCACCGCGCGGCACACTTTTGCCACGGTGTCCGTCTCCGGGTCGGAATCTTCCTCCACGCCGCCCGCCGAAACGTACGCCTTCGAAACTTTGAACTCTTCGGCTTCGGCCATCCCCGTAGACAACGCCTGGGCTATCTCCTTGGAAAGAAGATTGCCCGCCACCGTTATGGATCTCGAATACATGCGGGATCCTTCCAGTATGACGAGCGAAGCCGTCTTGGCTCCTATGTCAAGCACGATTCTGCACTCGTCGCTTCCCGTGTCGGCATACGCCTCTATCGCGCTCGAAAGGGCGAGCGGCGACACGTCAAGCGTCTCCGGCGGAAAGCCGGCTTCCGTGACGGCGGCCGCCACGGCCTCCATCTGCGCCGACTTCGCCGCCACGACAAGCACCGAACTTTCGCCGGCGGCGGTGTCGCCGAGAAACTGCGAATCGCACACCATCTCTTCGGCAGGGAAGGGGATGTTCTGCTCTATTTCGTAGCGGACGAGCTGCGAATATCTGTCGGAGCCGGGCCGCGAAGGGATTTCGGCGCATCTTGAAAAGACCAACTGCCCCGACACTGCGACGTGCGCCTTGCCCGGATGTATGCCTTTCTCCGCCGCGAGCGCGCGGATCGCCGGCGCAAGCACGAGATCTATGTTGTCTGCATCAAGCTGCGAGGCCAGCTCGGCCCTGCCGTATTTGACGAGAACGAGCTCTCCGCCGCCGCCGGCGAGATATTCGGCGAGCGTCACCGAAGACGCGCCGATGTCGAGTGCGATTGTTCTTTTTCCCATGTCAGTTGTTTGCTGTCTGTTCGTAGTCGTCGGGATTCACGTTGGCCCATATGGTCTTCGACCTGTCGACGAGCCCCATCCTTCTTTCTATGAGCGGCTCGCCCGATTTCGTGGTCTTGCCCATTATGCCGTTGTCGTTCCAGAACGCCTTGGAAAGGTCTTTCGGATGCGAATGTATCCCCTGCACCTGGCTCTCGCAGTCGAACGCGACGGTTTCGCCGTTTTTCGTTATGACAAGACCGACCGCGCGCGGCTCGCCGAAACGCTCCAGGTTGGACGGATGCAGACACACCGAAGCGGCATGCTGCCCTCTCGGAATGTTCTGATAGGTGACGGACGCCGTAAAATACGAATACGGCGGAATCTTGTCATCCTTGTCCCTGTCCGTGGCCGTCTTGGAATCGAGCAGCACGTGCCACGTGAACGTAAGCTGATCCTGCCATCTATGGTATGTGGAATACTTCGTCTCGAGCACGATCCAGCGGCGTGGCCGCGAACCCACCCTGCCGATGTTGGAATTGGCCGTGATGCCGCCGGGCGCCTGAAGCGCCGCCTGTCTCCCTATTCGCGGGAAAACGTCGATCGACGCTATTTTCCTCGGGTCTTCCTTTTTGCGGTTCGCCGTCGCACTCTGGCGGGCTTGCGCGAAAAGCGTGGCCGCGGCGATCACGGCGACCGACAGCACTGCTGTTTTTTTCACGGTGTTCATCTGTTTGTCCTTTCCTGAATTCAGAGAACTTTCATCTTCGGCAGATCCTGCAAATCGACAAGCCCGACGACTTTCCCGTCGCTGCCGCACACCGGAAGATCGTCTATCGAAAGTTTTTCGAAAATCTTGAGAAGTTCCGAGGCGTATGCGTCCGAGCGGACGAATTTGGGAGTCGCGGTCATGACCTCGGACACCGCCATTTCGAGCACTTTGCCCTCGGCGCCATCGCCGGCGGCGCTCATCCTGCGGCGGAAATCTCCGTCGGTGAATATGCCGAGAAGCTTCCCGTCCCCGTCCGTCACGACGGCGGAACCGCAATGCGTGCGGGTCATCGCCATGAGCGCGTCCATGACGCTCGCCGTCGGCCGCACGGCCGCCATTTTGTCTCCGCGTCTCATTATGTCGGAAACCTTCAGAACGAGCGCACGGCCTATCGCGCCGGCGGGATGGTTCATGGCATAGCTCGAGATGTCGAACTTCATCGCGTCTATCATCACCATGGCGAGAGCGTCGCCCATCGCCATCGTGGCCGTCGTCGAATTCGTAGGAGCCATCCCGAACGGACACGCCTCTTTCCCGCACGGGATTGCGAGATGGATGTCGCTCTCTTTAGCGAGCGTGGACGCCGCCGAGCCCGTCATGGAGATGATCTTGAGCCCGTGCCTGCGGACGGCCGGGACGAGCCTTACTATCTCGTCGGATTCACCCGAGAAGCTCAGCGCGAGCAGTACATCCCTCGGGGAGACCATGCCGAGATCCCCGTGCATCGCCTGGACGGGATTGAGCACGATGGAGCGCGTCCCCGTGGACGCGAAGATGGCGCTCATCTTTTCGGCGATCGCGAGGTTCTTGCCGACGCCGGTCACCACCACGATTCCGTCTTTCGCGACGCAGTCGAGCATCAGCCCGACGGCAGCCGTAAAGCTCGGCCCGATCGAATCGCGCACGCGCCTGAGGCCTTCGATTTCGATATCGAAGACCTCGCGCGCGCGATCTATCATTTCCTTCTCGGTCATTTCCTTCACTTTTTAGAGACAGACTGCAGAAGCGTCACCGCGACGGTGCCGACGATGTCCTCCGCGCTGCATCCGCGGGAGAGATCGTTCATGGCTCTGGCAAGCCCCTGGAGATTCGGGCCGATCGCCTTGGCGCCGCCGAGGCGCTGCGCTATCTTGTAGCCGATGTTGCCCGACTGGAGATCGGGGAATATGAACACGTTCGCGTCTCCCTGCACTTCCCCGCCCGGGTTCTTGAGTTTTCCGACGGCCGGGACTATCGCCGCGTCGAACTGCATTTCCCCGTCCATCTTAATGCCCTTCTCCGCGAAGAGAGGCTTCGCAAGCGCGACCGCTTTCTGCACCTTTTCGACAAGAGGCCCCGAGGCGGAACCCTTGGTGGAATACGAAAGGAACGCCACTCTGGGCTCGCATCCGGTCAGGCTTCTGTACGTGGACGCGGTCGCAAGCGCGATGTCGACGAGCTGCTCCGCCGTGGGATCGGGTATCACGGCGCAATCGCCGAAAGCGAGAACGCTGTCGCCTGAAGGCGTCGGCGAGACGAGGTCGAGAATAAAGCAGGACGAGGCCGTCTTGACGCCCTTTTCCGTGCCAAGCGTATGGAAAGCGGCGCGCAGCATGTCGCCCGTCGAAGCGATGGAACCCGCGACAAGACCGTCGGCCCTTCCGAGCTTCACCATCATGCCGCCGAAATAGATCCTCTTCGTGCGCAAAGTCTTCTCCGCGCCGGCGAGATCGATCATCTTCTGCTTTTCGGCAGGCTTCTTCGATTCCTTCGCGTTCCACGCCTCGAGATACGCTTTTTCGAGTTCGGCGTCGCCCTTCGTGTAGTCGATCGTCTCTATCCCGCGCTCCACGAGCGAAAGTCCCGCCTCTTTCTCGGCGGCGGCGATCTCCTCGGCCGTGCCGAGCACGACGGGCCTTGCGATGCCGCGGTCGACGAGGGCGCATGCGGCGGTAACGACTCTCGAATCCATACCCTCGGGCAGAACGACGGTCCGCTTGAGCGCCGCCGCCCTCTCGATTATCTTTTCTATTGCATTCATCTTCTTTTCGTTCTTTCCTTTTCTTCGGCGCGATGGGGACATCGCGCCCTACCTTCATTCGACTTGCTAACTGCTAACCGCTAACTGCTAACGACTACCCCAGCAGCCTCGCCGCATCGCGGGCGATCATCAGCTCTTCGTTCGTGGGAAGGACGACGACAGGTATTTTCGAGCCCTTCGAAGATATGACGGCCGTGATGCCGCGCTTCTTGTTGGCCGCCTTGTCAAGCTTGATGCCGAGGGCGCCGAGGCGCGAAACGATGCGCTCTCTCACTTCTGTCGAGTTCTCGCCGATGCCTCCCGTCATGACGATCGCATCCGCGCCGCCGACCACGGTATTGTATGCGCCGATGTAGAGGGCCGTCCTGTATGCAAGCATTTCGAGGGCGAGTTCGGCGGCCTTGTCGCCCTTCTCCGCCTTCGAGCAGATGTCGCGGCAGTCGCTCGAACCGGTGAGAGCGAGAAGCCCCGATTTCTTGTTGAGGAGCGTGTCCATTTCGGCAGGGGTCTTCTTCTCCGTCTCCATTATGGAAAGAACGGCCGCCGCGTCGATGTCGCCGCAGCGCGTCCCCATCACGAGCCCGGCGAGCGGGGTGAGGCCCATCGTCGTGTCGACGCATTCGCCGTTTTTGACGGCGGCGAGAGAGGAGCCGTTGCCGAGATGGCAAGTGACAAGGTTCACTTTCGAAAGGGGCTTTTTGAGGAATTTCGCCGCCTCCGTCGTTATGAACTTGTGGCTCGTGCCGTGGAAGCCGTACTTCCTGATGCCGTACTTCTTGTAGTACTTCGGGTCGATCGCGTACATCGCGGCGCAGTCGGGCATCGTCTGGTGGAAGGCGGTGTCGAAGACGGCGACGTTGGGGACGCCCTTGAATATCCTCTCGCACGCCTTTATGCCGCCGAGGTTGGCAGGCATGTGCAGGGGGCCGAACTTGACGAGCCTGTCGAGCTTCGCCATGACGCTCTTCGTGACGACGACGGAGTCGGCGAACTCCTCGGCGCCGTGGAGGACGCGGTGGCCGACGGCGTCGATGTCCTTTGCAGCGTCGCCGAGATCGGCGACGACCTTCTCGAGAGCCTCCGCGTGGTTGGCGGGGCCGCCGCATCCGATGCGCTCGACGAGCCCCTTCGCGAGGCGCTCTTCCTTGCGCATGTCGAAGAGCTGGTATTTGAGCGAACTCGAGCCCGAGTTCACGACGAGTACTTTCCTGATTTCCTTTTTCTTCATTTTCGTTTTGTCTTTCGTTGACTTCATTCGATGACAACCTTGTAGAACCCGGACGTGCCGTCGCCAGACGCCTCGGCGGACACCGCGACAGGCCCCGCGCCGACGACGACCGGTGTTTCGGAGACGAGCGTCCAGTCGGCCTCGGCGAGCGACGCCTTGCGGTAGACCTTGCACGTGACGGACAGCGTCGGCTTGAGCGCGACCGTGTAAAAGCCGCTCCCGGCGGACGGCGACGAAAGGGCCGCATCCACCGTGATCACGATGTTTCCGTCGCCGTCGAATCCGATGTCGGAGACTTCCACGCCTTCGAGCGATTGCTCGACGGCAAGCGAGCCGTCGGGCGCGACAGAAAGACCGCCAGGGCTCACGCCGAGCGAAAGCGCTGCCACCGACTTCGTCTTGAGAGTGGCCTTCACGGCCGTCTGGAGGCCGTTCGCCGCGCTGTCGTTTCCGCCGAGCTCTTCGAGCCCGCCGGCGAGAGACGTCCTGATGGCTATGTCGCCGTCGATCGTGGCATCGACGTTTTCGGCGCCGTTGTCGAGCCTGCCCTTGTTCGTGACCACTTCGTAAGTGTCGGGGATGTTGTTCTGGTTCGTGTCGACATCTTCTATATACACGGTGACGACATCCGATCCGCCCACCGCGAAATCCACGCCGACTGGCAGCGGAGAGAACGCGTTTTCGGGATCGGCTTCGCGGGCGCAGTGGCAGCCCCACGCCTCGAATCTGTCGACAACGCGTTTTTCGCCGTAGCTGTCGAGATCGATCCACGCTCTCACGTAGTACTTGCCCTTCGGCATGCCGGCGAGAACGACATTGGCCTCGTGGACGGATCCGAAGGCCGAAACGGTCTTCTTGTCGGCGACCGAGCATCTCGCCACCGGCTCATCCGTAAAGTCGGGCTTTTCATGCACGTCGACGATCACCGACGCACCGGAAAGAACGTTCGTCGGGCCGAAGTACCTGACGCAGACGGGTATCGACCCGTAGGTGAAGCCGTCGTCCACGCAGTTCATGCGGAAGCTGATAGAATTCGTGGACCAGAAATCGTCCTTGAACTTCGAATTGTACATCGAGACGCGCCACGAATAGTTCGAGTTGTTGTCAAACCCGTCGCCGACAAAGAGATCCGGTTTGAAGGAGTAGTGGCCGTAGACATCCCTCGGGGGCGCGCGTCTGACGCCGGAGGACCATACGGTGCCGCCGTCGGACGCGAGGACTTCGACCTTGAAGGCCGTGTATGTGTCGTTGGAAGCCATGGACCACTTGAATTCCGGTCGCGGCGTATAGACGATGGCGTTGACGCCGCCCGGCGATACGGCGAACGGACGTTCGCGGAGAGCCGCCCAGTCGAACTTGCGCACGGACACGATCGGCGAAGAATACTGGTTCTCGTTGCCGAAATACACGGCGTAGCCCACGTTCACGAGATCGGCGTTCGTCTGCATCAGCGGAGCCACCAAATCTTCGTTCAGCCTGTCCCAATCGATATCGAAGACGCCCTTGTCGAGGATGTCCTTTTCGGTGATGTACTTCTGATCGGCGAGATTTATCCACTTGTCGACGATGCAGGCGTTCGCGCCGTTCGTGAGCATGTTCTTCTGGCCCGCGACAGGAACGTTGTTCGAGATGATACCCGTCTCGGTGTTCACATAGGAGACGCTGTACCTGTATATGCGCATTCTCATCGTCCCGCCATCGTCGAACGAAGAGTTCGCGCTCTTCGTGAAGTTGCCGTTGTTGGATCCGAAAAGAACGTATCTGTCGGATTCGTCGCCCGTCAGGGTCATGCGCGTATAGACGGGAGTCGTGTCCGTCAGCTCCATCTCGGCCGTGGCTCCGTTCCATCCGACCGATACATTGTTGAGAACCGCCATCGGCTCGCCTGCGGTATAGTCGCCGCTGCCGTCGAGGTCGTATATGGCGACCACCGTGTTCGTCCCCTCCCTGACATATCCGGAATCCGGCGTATTGAGATGAAGGACGAGCCTCTCATACTGCATTGTCGGCACGAGGGATTCGTACTTGATCCTGAAGGACGCGGTCTTGAGCGAAGTAATCGGGGCGGACTCCTCGTCTCCGGCCTCCTCGCGGTAGACAGACACCTCTCCGAGCGGCTCCAGGTCGAGCGAGTATTCCCCGCTTATGAGGTTTATCTCGCCGATTCTGACGCCCCATAGACAGATGTAGCCCTTCTCGAGATTCGCGTCGTGCGTGACGGTCACGGCGCTGTCTTCGGTGAACTTTCTCCAGTTGAGGACGTCGCTCTGCAGAGATATGCGCTCCGGTCCGAAGAGGTTGAAGAGGTAGACGTAGGTGCTGTAGTCCATCACATACGTTCCGTCGGGGTAGCTTTCGCCCATTGCCGCATCGACTTCGGAGACTCCCGACACCTTGACGGTGTATCTCTCGCTTGTGAAGAATTCGGTGAACTCCAATTCAAGCGAAGTCGGGACCACATGCCCCGGCGAAAGGACGCCCTGCACGGTGCGCTCGCTCCATTCGCCGATATAGAGCGTGTGCTCCTGCTTCTCTCCCGGCGTCACGGCGAACACCGCATCCCGGTCGCTGCGCACGATGTCCGTCTTCTCCGCTTCCGGCGCGTACGTCTTGACGACGATCTGCGCACCGGCGACATTCTGGAAGCCGTTGTAGCGCAGCGTGAGGTTCAACGTCGGATTCGGGGCGTCGCGCATTTCGGTTTCGCCGGAATAGTGCGAAACCTTGTCGGACATTATCGTGCCGGTGAAGCGGTTGTAGCGCGCCTCGGCGTACGTGGACCACCGGTCTTCATCCTTGTCGGACAAGGCGTCCCACTGGTATATGCTCGCGTAATCGAGCCCCCAGCGGTCTTCGAGCCAGTCTTCGACCATGTCGTGGTCGGTGAATATCTCGCCGGCGTAAAGTTCGCCGATCTTCCAGAAGTAGTCGCTGTCTACTCTGTTCGGGTCGACGCTGTATGCATCGTCGGGATTGAAGGCGACACGCGCTCCTGTTCCAGGATACTTGAGCTCGAACACTTCCGAAAGAAGATATTCGGCGTAGTTGGAAAGCCCGTCGCCGTCGGCGTCTGCAAGAGCCGCCGCGCCCTTCAAGTGGTAGGCGAACGCATGTTTGTCGGCGATTCCGTCTTTGTCGCTGTCGAGCGCCCACGGATCCGTCGGCGCCACGCCGCGGTCGAACTCCTCGAGAAGCGTGAGCGCGCTTCCCGCGCCGGGCGCGGCCTTCCTCGCGTCGTCGTAGTTCCACGGGCTGATCTCGAGCTCCGAAACGGTCTTCGTCGCCGCGGACGCGACTCCGTTCGTGCCGAACATCACGTAGAGCTCCCAGCCGTCGGGTATGCCGTCGCGGTCGGAGTCCTTCTCGCCGGGCACGAGCGTGTACGCGCTCCAGAGACGCCCGGTGTTCACCATATCCTCGGACATGTCCTTCAGTCCGATCGCCTCGAAGTACCTGACGACGAGATACTTGTCGAGCGCCGTCATGATCTTCGTGTTTACCCCGTTGTCGCCGGCCACGCACGTCTTCGCGCTGTACCCGAAGCGGTCGTACACCTGCGCGTGCACGAGAACGGCTTTGGCAGTTTCTCTGACGCTCTCGACCCTGCAGGAGGCGGTCGCGGACGAAGGAACAATCTCGACGAGTCTGCCGAGACCCATGGCGTCTCCATACTGGTATACAGAATAGAGATTCGTGCCCGCCATGTCGTCGCCAACACACGGCAACTTCATGTCGTCTGGCAGAACGTACTTCGCGAACTCGCCGGTCCCGGTGTCGCGGAGCGTCACCGTTCTGACGTCCACCTCGGCGTACGCCATCAGATCCGTGGCGCTGTCCGCGCCGACAATCCCGCCGTCCGCGTTGAGAGGATCGGTCGAGTACTGCGCAAACGCCACCTCCCAGCCGTCGGGCATGCCGTCGCCGTCCGTGTCCCACTTTGCGGGATCGGTGCCGGAGACCTCGTCCTCTTCGGCGTCGGAAAGTCCGTCGCGGTCGCTGTCGGCCGCGGCCGACGCGTCATCGCTCCACCGGCCGGAAGCGAACAGCCCTTCCTCGAGGCAGTCGGGGGTGTTGTTCTGGTTGACGTCCGTGTCCTCCATCACGACCAGCACCGCGGGAAGCTCCGCCTTCGTCGAGACCACGTTCGTCGACGCCGGCTGCCAGCGCGAGGCCGCGAGGGCGTCGCAGATGCCGCAAGCGTAGCCCCACGTCTCGTACGCGTCCCTCACGCCGTTCGCGTTGGAGTCCACGAACGCCATCACGTAGTATTCGCCGGGAGCCACGCCTTCGAACGCCACGAACGCGGGTGCGTTCGTCGCGACCTCCGCGAAGGGTCTCGCAAGGTCGTTCGTGATCGACTGGATATTGTTCGTCCATGTCTTCGACGCAACCGGCGCCGCCGCGAAGTCGCCCGCCTTGTAGACGCCGACCACGATGGTCCCGTTCGTCGCCGGGCCGTAGTAGCGCACTTCCGCCCCGATCCTGCCGTAGCCCGTGTCCGCGTTGTCCACGTTCACCGCCGTGCGGAACTCCGCCGCCTCGCTCCACACGTTAGTCACATGCGCCGAGTCGAGCTGCGCCACGCGCCAGAAATAGGTTTTCGCATCCTCGAGCTCGCGCCCGACGTACACCTCGGGCGAGTACGTCGCCACGCCTTCCGCCGTCAGTGCGGGCGCCGAGTTGGTCTCGGAGTGCACGATGCTCTCTGCGTTGAACGCCGCGTTCGTTGCGATCTGGAGCGCGAACGCGGGATAGTCCGCCGACATCTTCCACGAGAACTCCGGACGCGCCGAGAGAAGATTGTAGTACGACCCTTCGGTGCGCATCACCGGCACCGGAGCCGCGCCCGCCAGCTCGAAGCCGCGCGAGAACGCATGGACGAGCGCGCCGCCGACGTACACCTCGTACGTCGCGTTCGTCACGCCCTCGCCGAGAACGCCGTATTCGAGCGCATCCTTGGCAAGCCACTTCCAGTCAGCGTCCCACACGCCCTGCGCGCCGTCCACGAAGTCCGCGAGCGTGAACGACTTGCCGGCCGCGAGCCTCCTCGACCACACGACCCTCCTCGTCGCCGCGCCGTTCACCCCCGTCCTTACCACGCGGTACGACGTCTTCCCGCCGGCGCCGGCTTCTGTGTCGAATACGAACGGCCAGGACGAAAGCGACATCGAAAGCTCCACCTTCGAGTAGCCGACCGCGACGGCGCGCGCGAAGCCCGCCTTCGATCCGCTCCTCAGCACGAACGTCACAGGCCCTTCGACGAGCCCCGTCCCGCGGAAGCGCACGCGCGCCGTGCCGTCCTTGCCGGGCTCGAGACCGAGATCGCTCCACACCGCGACCGCCTCGGCGAGCGCCGCGTCGCGGTATGCGGAAAGCGTACACCCGGCCGCCTCGTCCGCGGACGAAAGCCCCTTGACCTCGAGCTCCACCCACGGCACCGGCCTGCCGCCGTAGCCGAGCGAAGACTCTTCGCGCGACAGCGTGTAGCGCGCCTGCGACGCGCCTTCCTCGGCGTTGTTCCAAACCGCCGTGTCCGCGTGGTAGTACGCCACCGACGCCACCTCCGCCTCGTTCGTCGCGAGGAACGCCGCCTGCGCCGCGGACCCGATGTCGAACGTCTCCGAGAAGAACACCGTCCGCGTCCCCGTCTCGACCCACGTCGCCTCGTCGAAGTACGCGCGCATCTCCGACCAGTTCGACCAGCCGTTCCCGTCCGCGTCCCTGAGCGCGTCGTACACGTACCTGTTCGCGCGGCCGAGGCCCATCATGTCCTCCCACCAGTCCTCAACGAAGTCGTGGTCCGCTATGAGGCCCTTCCCGTCCGCGTCCATCGACTCGCCGACGTAGTACCTGTGCCACACGCCGTCAACTTTCTGCGTCACCATGTAGAAGTAGTCGAGCCTGTTCGACGCCGCAGAGAACGCGTCGTCGATCCTGAAATCCTTCTCCGTCTTCTTAAAGGCGAGGTATTCCGCCCAGTTCGAGAGGCCGTCGCGGTCGAGGTCCGAGAGCTGCGTCTCGCCCGTCTTGATCTGGTACTTGTAGGCTTCCTTGTCGGACACGCCGTCGCGGTCGGAGTCGAGCTGCCACGGATCCGTCGGCGCGAGGCCGCGGTCGAACTCCTCGAGGAGCGTGAGCGCGCTCCCCGCGCCCGGCGCCGGCTTCCTCGCGTCCGCGTAGTTCCACGGGCTCACCGTCAAATTGGTCACCGCCGTGTTCGTCGCCGCCGCGCACGTGTTCGTGCCGAACATGACGTAAAGCTCCCAGCCGTCCAAGACGCCGTCGCGGTCGAAGTCGCTCTCGCCGGGCATCAGCGTGCACGCGCTCCAGAGCTTCCCGGTGTTCACCGCGTCTTCGACGACGTCCTTCGTCCCTATCGCCTCGAGGTAGCGCACCACGAGGTACTTGTCCAAAGCCGTCATCGCCTTCGTGTTCACCGCCTCGCCCGAGGCCGACGCCGTCCTCGCGTCGTACCCGAACCAGTCGTACACCTGCGCGTGGACGAGGACCACCGTCTCCGTCCCGACCTCGTCGACGAGGTACGCCCCGCCGGACGGCGCCGCCGCCGCGACGAGCCTCCCGAGGCCGAGCTTCTCGCCGTACTCGTACGTCGCCCAGAGGTTCGTGCCGACCATGTTCTCGCCCACTGCGGGCGTCTTCACGCCCGCTACGCCGGGACGGTACATGGTCGCTCCGGCCATGCCCTCCCAGTCGGGAAGGACGTACTTCACGCGCTCGCCCGTCGCCGTGTCCTTCAGCGTCACCACGCGAGCCGAAATCTCCGCGTACGCCATCGGATCCGCCGTCCGCGAGACGAGCTCCCCGTCCGCGCCGAGCGGATCCACCGCGCGGTACGCGAACTCCGCCTCGTAGCCGTCCGGCATCCCGTCGCCGTCCGTGTCCCGTTTCGCCGGATCCGTGCCGTACTTCTCGTCCTCATCGACGTCCATGAGCCCGTCGCGGTCCGCGTCCGCCGTCGAGACCGGCTCCGCCGTCCACGCCGCCATGTCCTCGAGGCAGTCGGGCTTGTTGTTCTGGTTGACGTCCGTATCCTCCATCACGATCAGCATCGCGGGGCACGCCGCCTTCGTCGAGACGACGTTCGTCGACGCGGGCTGCCAGAGCGATTCCGCCGAAGGATCGCAGATGCCGTTCGCGTAGCCCCACGTCTCGTACGCGTCACGGACGCCGTTCGCGTTGGAATCCACGTACGCCATCACGTACCAGTCGCCGGGCGCGACGCCGTCGAACGTCACGAACGCGGACGCGTCCGTCGCGATCTCCGCGAACGGCTTCGAAAGGTCGTTCGTGATCGACTGCAGGTCGGCCGTCAGTTTCTTCGCCGCCACGGGCGCCATGGCGAAGTCGCCCGCCTTGTACACGCCCACCACGATGTTCCCGTTCGTCGCGGGACCGTAGTAGCGCACTTCCGCCGCGATCCTGCCGTAGCCCGTGTCCGCGTTGTCCACGTTCACCGCGCACAGGAACTCCGCCGCCTCGCTCCACACGTTCGTCGTGAACTTCGCGTCAAGCATCGCGACGCGCCAGAAGTAGTTCGTCCCGTCCTTGAGCTCGCGCCCGACGTAGATCTCCGGCGAGTACTCCACCACGCCCTCGGCCGTCGCCGCGGGCATGAAGTTCGTCTCCGAGTGCACGATGCCCGCCGCGTCGAAGGTCGCGTTCGTCGCGACCTGGAGCGCGAACGCCGCGTAGCCCTCGGGCGCCCTCCACGTGAACGTCGGCCTCGCCTCGAGGAGCCTGTAGTACGAGTCGCCGCTCCTCGACACCGCCACCGCCTTCTCCGACGCCACCGGGAAGACGCGCTCGAACGAGAACGCCTCCGCGCCGTCCACGTACACAGAGTACGTCGCGTTCGTTATCTCCCCGGGCAGGAACCCGAGCGCCTCCGCGTCGGTGACGAGATGCTTCCAGTCCGCGTCCCACACTTCCGTCTCCGCGTCCGTGAAGTCCGCAAGCGTGAACTGCTTCCCGCCCGCGACCGCAAGGCGCCGCGAGTACACGACCCTGCTCGTCCTCGTCCCGTTCAGCGACGTCCTCACCACGCGGTACGACGTCTTCTCCCCGGAGCCCGCCGCCGCCTCGAAGACGAACTTCCCGCCGCGGAGCGACATCTCGAGCTCCACGAGCGAGTAGCCGACCTCCACGTCCTTCGCGTATCCAACCTTGCCGTTCTGCGAGAGGACGAACGTCGTCTTCCCTTCCATGAGGCCCGTCCCGCGGAACTCGGCGCGGAACGTCCCGTCGGAGGAGAGCGTCCCCTCCGGCGTGAACGTCGCCACCGGCTTCGCGAGTCCCGCGTCCTTGTACGCCGCGAGCGACAGACCCTCCGCAGAGTCGAGACCCTTCACGACGAGCTTCACTGTCGGCAACGGCCTCCCGCCGTAGCCCATCACCGGCACATCCTCTATGGTGGTTATTACATAGGCAATATAAGAGTCTGTGATGCGCCCTTTATATTCGCCAGACGCGTAGTAAGCGGTTTCATGACCATCAGGAAGGGTAATCCAGAAAGATGTCATACCCAAAGAGTTTTCATAATCAACCCCTTCCATGTTAATGCTATCCGCTATTCCGCCTTTGGGGTCCATGTATTGCGTTTTGACAATTTGAGATGTGTTAGTCGACTTCCACGCAATATATTCTGGGCTGTCTGTCAGATAGTATGTATTATGGATTGAATCATAATGCCACTCTCGATAGAAGGTGTGTTGGATATTTTTCGTCTCGGTGGCAATCTGCACCCACGTCGCCTCGTCGTGCGCCGCGCGGTTCTCCGCCCAGTTCGACCAGCCGTTCCCGTCCGCGTCCCTGAGCGCGTCGTACACGTACCTGTTCGCGACCGCCACCCCGCGCAGATCCTCCCACGCGTCGTCCACGAAGTCGTGGTCCGCTATGAGGCCCTTGCCTTCCGCGTCCTCGGACTCGCCGATGTAGTACCTCAGGCCGCCGACCGCGAGCGTCTCGAAGTAGTCGAGCCTGTTCGGCGTCGCGGAGAACGCGTCGTCTATCTTGAACGCATTCCCCGTCTTCTTATAGGCGAGGTACTCCGCCCAGTTCGAGAGGCCGTCGCGGTCGAGATCGGAGAGCTGCGACTCGCCCGTCTTCACCTGGTACTCGTACGCCTCCTTGTCCATGACGCCGTCGCGGTCCGAATCGAGCTGCCACGGATCCGTCGGCGCGAGCCCGCGGTCGAACTCCTCGAGGAGCGTGAGCTGGCTCTCCGCGCCGGGCGCCTTGTTCCTCGCGTCGTCGTAGTTCCACGGACTCACCTTCAGCGTCGAAAGCGAATTCGTCGTCGCCGCGGCGACGGAGCCCGGCCCGAACATCACGTACAGCTCCCAGCCGTCCGAGACGCCGTCGCGGTCGTAGTCGCTCTCGCCCGGAAGGAGCGTGTACTCGCTCCACGCGCGGCCCACGTTCACCGCGTCCTCGGTCACGCCCTGCACCGCGACGGTCTTGCCGGAGAACTCCGTCTTGACCTCGCCGTCGAAGCTCACGGTGTCGCCGGGAGCGGGCGTCGCCGTCCCGAACAGGTTCGAGATCTCGGCGGAGCCGCCGGCCACGGCGTAGTCGTTGCTACTGACAAAGGTCTCCACCACTGCGGAGGCGTACGCCACGCCGAACGCGTTCGTGACGGTCCACGCGGCGTTGCTCACCACCACGGCCACGTTCGTCGCGGACCCGTCGAGGTAAGCCACGGCGTTCGTGACCGCGCGGGTGTAGCCGTCCACGACCCATTCGGACCGGAAGCCGACCGCCTCGAGGTAGCGCACCACGAGGTACTTGTCCAAAGCCGTCATCGTCTTCGTGTTCACCGCCTCGCCCGAGGCCGACGCCGTCCTCGCGTCGTACCCGAACCAGTCGTACACCTGCGCGTGGACGAGGACCACCGTCTCCGTCCCCACCTCGTCGACGAGGTACGCCCCGCCAGACGGCGCCTCGACCTTGGCGAGCCTCCCGAGGCCGAGCCTGTCGCCGTACTCGTACGTCGTCCAGAGGTTCGTCCCCGCCATGTTCTCGCCCACCGCCGGCGTCTTCACGCCCGCGACATTGGGACGGTACATGGTCGCACCCGCCATGCCCTCCCAGTCGGGAAGGACGTACTTCGCGCGCTCGTTGGTGTTCGTGTCCCTCAGCGTCACCACGCGCGCCGATATCTCAGCGTACGCCATCGGGTCCGCCGTCCGCGAGACGAGGTCCCCGTCCGCGTTGAGAGGATCGAGAAGACCGTTTGCGAACGTGTATTCCCAGCCGTCGGGCATGCCGTCGCCGTCCGTGTCCCAATTGTTCGGGTTGGTCCCGAGCTC